>Ga0208975_1000777_pt1 | contig 14729 bp, 22 predicted proteins | sample GreLakmeER78MSRF_FD_187700 | JGI IMG/M metagenome (GOLD analysis project Ga0208975, IMG submission 187700) | Freshwater lentic microbial communities from great Laurentian Lakes, MI, USA - Great Lakes metaG ER78MSRF (SPAdes) | ecosystem: Environmental > Aquatic > Freshwater > Lake | place: Great... | reverse complement strand
CTAAACCAGGCCGTAATTGAATATGTCGAACCAGCTACCAACTGTTTGCTGCCGGAATAAAATGCTTCTGCATGTAAACCACTCCAATCATTCTGCACCGTGGTGCCATCTACTATTATCTGGCTACCATCATCGGCCGAACTAGCAAAATAAACTGTGACTGTCTGACCTGCTGTACCAGGTATAGTAATATATCCTGTGGCCTTAACACTGACATAATCACTTCGACCAGAGTTTAGTACCTGACCTCCACCCCAACTATAATTTATGGTACCACTACTGGTGGCTGTGCTGAGAGCTGTTCCTACTTGTGTGCATGGCCAAGTTGGACAGTAGTATGTTGATAGAGCTAATTCAGCATGAGCTTCACTGGCCCAGAATATCACTGCCGCCGCTCCTAAGAGTAGCCCTAGGATGAAATAACTAATTCTGCGTAGCATTTATTATTGTACTCCCGCCAGAATTAATACGATTCTTAACTTCTACGGCACCCTGTGTCTGTGTGATAGTAGTGTTTTGATTCTTTGGTACTGATATACACTGTGTATCACTGTTACCTTCACGACATAGTGTAACTTCATTGTCATCAACTTCAACTGTTACTCCACTAGTAGGTAAGTAATCTGGTAATAGTCCATTCTTGGTTTTACCTAATAGGTCTAACTGTGCTGACATCTGTGCATTGATCTGATCTAAGATGTTGGCAAGGAAATCTGTATCAAGGAAGTTACGACTTAGTTTATCCTGGAACTGTTCTTTTTTATCAAATGCTGATGCTAGGCCATTTTCTTTTAGGAAGTCAATATCTAAAGCACCTTTCATATCTTTACTCCTATCCCCACGCTGTTCACGATCACCACGTAGTTCTTTTGGTGGACTTAGGATCAATAGGTTGCTGATCTGATCTTCTGTGAGGTTTAATATCACTGGTCTGGTAGGTTTGGTTTCACGGCTTTCTACACGTGTGGCCTGATATGGCTGATTCATTATGACTATGCCTTCATCAGTAGATACTTCAATCGAACCTGTTTTACAATCTCGCTTGACATCGGTCCAGCCAAACGGACAGCTAGGCAATAAGATGATGGTTGAACGACCTAGCTCATCTACCGTGGCAGTAAAATCAGTACCACGCACTGCTACTGTGGCGGTTGGAGTGGTTATCTTTACACTGTCTGGATTATTCTTTGCCACAGCACCACTGGCATAGCGGACGGTGCCAAGTGCTACGTTCATAGCCAGCTTGCCACCTTTCTTGTTGTTGGGATCATAGACGAAACTATCTATGACTAATTTACTATTTTCATTGACCTGTACACGGGTATCGTCTGTGAATGTGATACCCACTTTACCTGCTGTGGTTCGCACACTATCATCCATCTCAACTCCTGCACCTTTGGTGCCGGTGACAGTAGTTGATTTACGTGTAATACTTGCTGGTTGATTGGCCTGTTCAGTTATGATGCCTACTGCGGCTTCACTGATTCCCGTGATGGCTAAGGCTAAGAGTACTGTGAACTTTAAGATATCCACAGTATTCTCCTAGTTACCTGTGGTTATGTTCCAAGTATTACCACTACCAGCACTTAATACATCAATGGTAGTATCGATAGTACCAGTTTGTGTGGCAGTCATTGAATTACTTGATCCAGTCAGACTATAGACAAAAGTATGGCCTGTGGTGCCAGCTACACCAGTTTGTGTAAGGTTGATAGTATTGCTTGCACCTACTACATTAAACGTAGCATCGGCATTGCTGGTGGTCTGTGTCAGAGTTATACCATTGCTACCGCCGCCTGAAACGGCTATGGTATTGATATTACTATCACCTGTGATAGTTGCTATGATACTATTGCCAGCACCACCGGTGGTTGTTGCTGTGAAATCATTCTTGCTGCCTAAGATGTTCAAGTTTAAGTTAGCAGTATTACCAGTCTGACGCACATCTATGAAGTTACTACCACTGGTTCCTGTGCCAGCATTATTGCTGTTGATCACTGCTGTACCATTACTACCAGTGACATAGTAGGTTAGATCGATGCCATAGGCACGTCCTATCGCAGTTGTGGTATTTACACCTAGGCTTAAAATATTTGAGCTACCTGTTTGATTGATATCAATAGCGGCATTATTACCATACATCTTGGCTCGGGTAGTATTACCTGTACCTACTCCTTGGATTCCACGTATGATGTTACCACCACCTGATTGTACGATATCAATGGTAGCATTATCACCACTTTGATCTATATAGATGCTGTTATCTGCGGCAAATAAGCTCGTAGCAAACAAGGCAAATACCACAGCCATCATTTTAATGAACTTAGTCATGTTGTCTTACTCCTTGCCTTTCGGCGCTAAACGCACTTCTTCTCCGGAAGTGCTGTCTCGAATTTCAGGTTCATATGCGAAATGCCATACTCCTTTTTTCTCACCCTCTTTGATCAGTTCCACAACACCCGCTTCTATGGCGGCTTTTACTGCTTGTGTACCTGGTTCATTGATAGTTAATCCTGCTTCTAATTCAAATACCTGTGTGCCTTCCTTGACAAATTTAAGCATGGCCAGGCTGTCACTGCTGCTGTAAATGGTCTTCTGCACATTCACAGAAGCGAGGACCTTACCAGTATTTACACTTATTACACGTAAACTAACTGTTACTATATCTTCACTATACTGTGTTTGTGGACCTATGCCCAGCATACGGGCGGCAAATCCACCACTCTTAGTGCTAGAATCATAACCAGTGATACCACCTTCGATGATCACACCAGCATACATCATTGGTCCCAATGGTTTGGCTTTGGCGCCATCGTAGGCTTCACGCATCTGGCGTATCAGCTGACGTTCTTTTGTCAGTCCATCAATACCAACTCGTTCCACTACTTCAAACCAGCGACTTTTACCTACATCCTGTAAGGCTTTAATCAGGAATGCTTCTGATCCCTGCGTGACTGCCATGGATAGATTGGCTATGTTAGCCGCAGGTCGACGCTGTCCTGTCTTGTCTAAAAAACTATACACAGCCACCACTATAGGCTTGCCAGCTGGTGGAGGAAGTATATCAAATTCCTTTTCCATGATGTTCCTGACTGCCCTAGGCTTCTCAGGATGCGTGATAATGCTCTTAGTCGCACAGCCTGTCAGCCCCAATATGATCAATAATATTAATATGATTTTCATATTATTGGAATACAAACTGTCCTAACGGTATAGTAACTACCGTGCTAGTTCCAGTGGGATCAACCACAGTTAAACTGATGCTTTCTGTGCCATTCTTTATCCAACTTATGACACTACCTTCAAAATTAAGAGACCCATAAGTTTGTGTGCTGTCCGCAAACATGGCAGTTGCCACGTTCTGGCTGATCTGGGCATAGATCCTTGACTCTAAATTGTTTAAGAACTTGGCCAAATTGGTATTTTTCTTATCGTTTGCCTCTTTATCCAACGCCGATTGGAGGTCTTTTTTCAGTTGTTCTTTACGTGTATGCTCTAGGTTCTCAATAGTCAACTCATGGCTTGAATAGCCACTACCATTGAATGCTGGACTTTTGAATGTGTAGTCAGGTAGAGGTTGCGCCGACACAGCCGCGCTGATCAAAGATAATAAAATCAGAAGGTATTTCATGTTTGTCCAGTCTCCTACCAGTATTTATCGGTAAGGGGCTAGGAATTAAGTGAGTGTTTTGTTGGGGTATTACTTGTCTTGCGGGTCTACGCTGTCTATGCGCTTGAGGATTTCTTCGTAGAATGTGTCAACTTCACCACCAAATTTACCTGTTAAATGGTCAATACATTGGCGACAGTAGTCGTATTGTTGGGTTTGATATCCATGTAAGAAATCATTGTGTAGTGTAATCCACTGTTCTAACTGTGGTAAATCACCGATTGAGATCTTATCTCCACCTATTAGACAAAATACTTCAATACTATGCCCATCTTTTTCTACAGTTTCTAGGTCTAAAACTGTGTATTTTTCACGCAATTTTTCAGCGTTCTCACGCCCAAATATAATATCCATTAACGTTTCTCCGTAATACCACACTGTTCAAACACTGTTTGAACTGCTTGGGCTTGGCTCACTGCATCTTCCAATGCGTTATGTAAGCCTGCTTTTTTTTTATCTCTTGGATCACCGTGTGTGCTTAACAATGTGCGGCTATCACGGATCTGCCAAAACTGCCATGGGCAAGGTAAATTTAACTGACGATATAGGTTTTCTAAGATAACGACATCAAACACAGGACCTTGTGCCCAGATGTTATCACAGCCCACTATAAATCTATTTAACTGCTTGGTAAACTCATCTAATGAAACACGATTATCTTCACCAAGTGCTTCTTCACGGACATCATCTGCTTGTTGTCCCCACCATGCCACAGTGTTGTCATCTACATGGCGACCTAATGCGATCTGTTCATCAACACTGACACGGAAGTAGATGCCATCTACGATCTCATGTTGTTTATAAGGACTGAACTTACAAGCACCAAAGGTCAATATAGTAGCATCTGGACGGACACTCAGTGTTTCTAAATCTAACATTATATCCATTATTTTTTACTTTCTGCTTCTACTACACGTTTGCGAAGACTGCTAGAACTAAAACTATGATCACGGCTATTAAAGATTAATTTAATGTTGCGTTTATTACAGATATCTTTACCTGTAAAGTCTTTGTCTTGATATTCTATTCCTAAGATACGTACATCGATAGGCAATGTTAATAAGATATCTTCAAGATCTTTTTCTGTATTGTAGACTACTATCTCATCTACATAGCGTGTTGCCGCTAGTTGTATCTGTCTTTCTACGATTGATTGTATCGGAGCATTCTTTTCAGGTCGGTCCCAGCTGGCATTGTTTTGCAATCCAGCGATAAGATAATCACAATGATTTTTAGCTTCACTTAACATAGCGACGTGACCTGCGTGTAACATATCAAATTGACTGGCAGTGAATCCTATGCGAAGGCCTTGTGCTTTTAATTCCTGGACTTTGTTAAATATCATTCTACTGGTTCTAATTTAACCTGTAATGGAAATCCGTTGTTGCGAGCTAGTTGTGTTACTTCAACACCTTTTTGTTCAGCCATTTCATAAGGGAGTATTGCCGCTGTGCCGCTACCTTCTTCATGTATTTTCGCAGTAACAGCCTGCGCTTCTTCTGGGCTATGATTAAATATTTCAACAAGGGTTTGGACAACGAATTCCATTGTCGTAACACTATCGTTGATATATATCACGCGATACAAGGGAGGTTCTTTCAAGTTGAGATTAGGAGTAGGTTTTACTCTAGTGACCGCTTTGGTACCCATGATTTCCTTTTCTATTGTCATCGTTGTTATTTTAGTAAGGCGATATTTCTACCGCCTATACTATTAATTATACTACTTTTGAAAGGTGATTGCAATCTTTTTTGGCTTAGCTGACTCTGGAACGAAATGTTCTAAAGTAACAGTTAAGATACCATTCTTAACTTGAGCACCTTTGACTTCAACATTTTCTGCAAGAGCAAATGTACGTTCAAAGTCACGTCCAGCGATACCTTGATGTAGATACTGCGCTTCTACTTTGTTTTCTTTATTGACAGCACCAGAGACAACGAGTTCATTGTTAATGATCTCAACATCCAACTCACTTTCATCAAAGCCTGCGACTGCTACTTCAATCTTCCAGATAGTTTCGCTTTCTTTGATAATATTGTAAGGTGGATAGTTACTGGCATTTAATGTGCCAGCTGTTCTGCTGAGCTCATCAAACATGCGGTCAAATCCAACTGCGAATCTTTGGATACTTGGAATATCCAAACTATTAATATATACTTGTTTCATAGCTTATTCTCCTTATATAAAGCAAGATTAAATCAAGGACCCTTATTCAGCATCCTTTTTAACTTCAGTGAACTCAGCATCTACTACATCGCTAGGTTTTTCTGAATTCTGTTCAGCACCTGGTTGCACTTCTGCTTTAGCAGCTTCGGCAGCCTGATATACTTTGAATAATGATTCTGAGACTTTAGTCAATGCTTCAACGCTGTCAGTGATAGCAGGGATGTCATCACCTTCAACGGCAGTTTCAACTGCTTTAACTGCCGTTTCGATCGCTGACTTTTCATCTGCTGTGATCTTATCGCCATGGTCTTTAAGTGTTTTATTAACTTGATAGATTTGGCCGTCGGCATTATTGCGACTATCTACTAGAGCACGTTGTTTCTTATCTGCTTCAGCATTTGCTTCTGCATCCTGTACCATTTTCTCAATTTCTTCTTCACTTAAACCTGAATTGGCTTTGATAGTAACTTTGTTTTCTTTACCAGTTTTCTTATCTTTAGCACTTACTTTTAAGATACCGTTGGCATCAATGTCAAGTGTGATCTCAATTGCTGGCATGCCACGTGGTGCTGGTTCAATACCTTCTAGATTAAACTCACCAAGTCGCTTATTGTCCTTGATAAACTCACGTTCACCTTGTGCGATAGCAACTGTGACAGCTGGTTGGTTATCATCTGCTGTTGAGAACGTTTGACTAACTTTAGTAGGAATAGTAGTATTCTTTTTAATTAGTTTAGTAAACACACCGCCCATGGTTTCGATACCTAGCGACAATGGGGTAACGTCTAATAGTAATACATCTGTCTTGTCACCAGCAAGTACCGCGCCCTGGATAGCCGCACCAACTGCTACTGCTTCATCTGGGTTAACGTCTTTACGTGGTGCTTTACCAAATAATGCTTCAACTGCTTCCTGTACCTTAGGCATACGTGTTTGTCCACCAACCAAGATAACATCATCAATGTCTTTAACATCAACACCCGAATCTTTAATAGCAACACGACATGGTTCAATACTGCGTTGGATTAAATCTTCTACTAGGTTTTCAAACTTACTACGACTGATCACCACATTTAAATGTTTAGGACCTGTTGCATCTGCTGTGATATAAGGTAAACTTACTGTAGTTTGATTACTGCTCGATAATTCAATTTTAGCTTTTTCAGCTGCCTCTTTTAATCGTTGCAGACTTAGTTGATCTTTCTTAAGGTCAACACCTGAATCTTTTTTGAACTCATCGATGATGAAATCCATGATGCGTTGGTCAAAGTCTTCACCACCTAAGAATGTATCACCGTTGGTAGCCAGTACTTCAAATTGTTTTTCGCCATCAACATCTACGATTTCAATAATACTCACGTCAAATGTACCACCACCTAGATCATACACAGCGATCTTACGATCTTTTTTACTGTCTTTATCCATGCCAAATGCAAGTGCGGCCGCAGTGGGCTCATTGATAATACGTAGGACTTCTAGGCCTGCGATCTTACCTGCGTCTTTAGTCGCTTGACGTTGTGCATCATTGAAATAAGCCGGAACAGTAATAACTGCCTGTGTTACTTCATAACCAAGATAGTCTTCAGCAGTCTTTTTCATTTTGATCAATACTTCAGCTGAGATCTGCGGAGGTGCTAGCTCTTGGTCATCAATCTTGACCCAGGCGTCACCGTTTTTGTTTTTAACGATTTCAAATGGCATTAGATCTAAATCTTTTTGTACTTCTGGTTCGTCAAACTTACGACCAATCAAGCGTTTAGCCGCATAGATAGTTTTCTTTGGATTAGTTACTGCTTGACGTTTAGCTGGGGCACCAACCAGGATCTCATCGCCATAGGCAACGATACTAGGTGTAGTTCTAGCACCTTCATTATTTTCAATTACTTTGGGTTTGTTGTTTTCTAGGATAGCAACACAAGAATTGGTTGTACCTAAATCGATACCGATGATCTTAGACATATAGTTTCTCCTTTAATTAAGCAAGATCTAAAATATAAAGCCCTAAATTAGGCACTCTATAAAATTATTTATCATAAACAAATATTATAATATACTACTATAATTCTGTCAAGACTCTTGACTAAAATTTCGCAAATAATCCAGTTTTAGTTCTTTATATTGGTTAATGTAGTTAGCAGTGTCGGATACTATTTTAGTGTCATCTATTTTATTTTCTCCGTTATAGCTCATCTGGAATAAATCATCAATGTTTATCCCAAGTCCAGAAATAGCAAATACTGACCATCCATCTATTTTTCTATATTGATAAGACATTTGGCTAACTTCTGAAACAAATTGGGCTGCAGTTATAAAATCAAATGTTTTACTTTTCCACTGTATCATATTTTTCCACCATTTTAGTCCAAATGATGTTGATTCCAATTCATGTTTCCTGGATTCAAACTCCTCATCAGTCATGGCGCTATACCCATATAATCTAAAATTATCAGTAAAATATGAATGGTGGACTGTGGGATCTCTCTTAGGTATCACCAATGGATTAAATGACCAAAAGTCTAATGCACGTTCAGTTTTAAGCCAATCCACAGTGGTTAATATCTCTTCTCGTGTTTCGTATGGTAATCCGATTATAAATGTGCTGGTTAAAAACAACTCAGGATTCTTTTTCTTTATACCAATCAATCCCTCTTTCATGCGATCTGGTGGCATACCTTTTCCGATTATCTTGCCAGCTTGTTCGTTAAATGTTTCAATTCCAAAATGCATGCCCCTAAATCCAGCACGAACTAACTTTTCTACATTGTAGGGTTTTGATATTAATAAGTCAGCACGCATGTAACCCATGAGACTTAATTTAAATGGTAAGGTTGATCCTAATTCTGCTAGTAATTCACATTTTTCATCGGTATCGTTGATAGTATCTTCAACTACGAAATATTTTGTGGTGCCATTATCTTTGTAATTTTTTAATAGTTCTTCGCGTATTTCATCAAAATCTCTGAGATAGTCTAATTTACTTTTACCTATCCCCGGAAAGTCACAGAATGCACATTTAAAAATACACCCGCGGGCAGTTTCTAACGATAAGGTTTCATTACCAGATATAAAATCCGATGATTGATACTCTATGTCTAGATTTTCCAAAGATTTGACTGGATAATCTACTAGAGAATTTAATACTTTATTGTCATTGATTAATTGATATTTTAATTCTGGAGTTTTTCCTTGCAAATATTCGACTAGGGCCAGCATAGCTGATTCGCCAGGCCCTTCAATATAATAATCAGCACCCGCAAACCCTTTTTGCAAAGTTTTATTTCCGCCCACGATTATAGCAATACGAGGATCTTTTGATCTAACGTAATCTCGTATAACGTCAAATCCTTCGATGCCATCAAACATTAAAGAACAGCTAAATGCTATGAATAGTGTTGGTTTAGTTAGTTGATAGTCGATTACTTGTTTTAATTCTTCAATCGACCAATTGAGATAAAAGTCTATTACTTCAGTTTGTATATCAAGCCGTCTGGTTAATGTGGCTATTCGATGTGCGCCGGGAGCTCTAAGAATTCCCATTCTGGCCGGTTGATATTTGTTATCTGCAAAAATGAGTGCATGCATGAATTCTCACAGAATATTAGTATAATTTCTTAGGTAACTGCTGACTTTGCAGTTTCTTTTTCCAACGATTTTTGGCTGCGGCCGCTTTACGTTTACGTTCCCATGTAGGTTTTTCATAGTGCTCACGGGCACGCATATCTAACAATAGTCCGCTGTCCTGTATCTTTTTCTTAAACTTACGCATAGCCTGTTCTACATTGTCGTTCTTAATGTAAACAGTGCTGCCTTTCAATGAATTTTCAAATCCCATATAGTCCTTTATAGTAGTATATTATTTACCATTGTGACTATTATAACATGATTTACTCAACTAGGTCAACCGTGGTTTGTTCAATTTTTTGGAAATACTCCAACGGATTGAAGAATTCCTGCCCAAATCCATAGCGGATACCGCTAGTGACTTTGACTTGGCTTGAGTCATTGATTAAGTATGCATCAGCTGAATAGCTCAGATGATTTAACCATTCTAAATCATACATGTCACCTCTATAGGTATAGACATCAAAATTGGTCTTGCTAGTCTTAAGGAACACTAACAGATCACCAAAATCTCTAGTATCACAGTCTATTAATACCACTGTGTGATGATCAGTTTTTTCTACTGTGCTGGGATAGGTTATTAGCCTATTGTTTTGATTTTCCATTTAAATACCTCGATATTTGTTCACGTTCAACATCTGTGATCAGATCAACATCATACTCACCCGTGTCAATCTTCTCTATTAGATGTTGTATATATGCTTGATCGTAGGCAAAGCTGTCAGTCTTGGTTTTGTCTACTTCTATCCACTTCTTTTCATTCCATTTAAACAGTTTACTAGGCAAATAATCTACTCGTAGATACATGTCACCTTTGACTGGACTAGTGGGGAAACTAGTGCCGAAGCCAGCGTTCACTGGATTAGCTTGTTCAGCACCAATGCTGAAATCTGGTATCACTACTTGATTTGCAGTCTCGTTTATGACCACAGCTTTGGGTGTTGGGTTTATAGGTTCTTCATCTGTAGCGGGTGCTTGGCGACCACGTATCGGTGGTGGATCAGAGTGTGGAGGTTCAGCTGGCGGGTCTGGTTCTACAGGGGGCGGAGCAACTTCAACAATTCTATCAACAAATATTTCTTTAATAACTTCTATTGGACGGTCAATGAATACTTCTTTGACGACTTCTATGGGTCTATCAATAAATACTTCTTTGATTATTTCTTTAGGAGGTTGCTGAAGGAGTTCATGAACTTTTTTTTTAGAGTTTCAGCTGTTGATTTAACTGCCTCTAGTTCGCGTGTGAGTGTGGTATTTTTTGTTTGTTCTTCTGCGATCTGTTGATCAGCTAGTTCTTGTATTTTATCTAGTTGTGCACCAGTCAACGGGCCAGAATCTGGTTCATACACAGGTTTGGGTCTTGGATCAAAGTCTTCTGAAGCTAGGGGTAGATCATTCCATTCAGGCCATGCTTCACTGTTAGGTTGCCAAACTTGGCTCCATCCTTCACGTTTCTTTTTATCTTCTCTATGCCAGGCAAATGTTTGATCAGCAGCAAGTATCAATACTAGTGCTAAAGGATCAAACACCAAGACGATTAAGATGATAACCCATCTGACTGCTTTTTCTAATAGATTAGCATCTGGATTGTCACCGTAGATAAGTGCAGCAATATATTTTATCGGTCCAACTTCCGCTTCTACTTTACGTGCTTGACTAGCGATAGGTGCACGTTGTTCTTGTAGTGCTGAAATCTTTTTCTGTGCGGAGGAAATTTCGTTTTGGAGAGTAGTTCTCTCTTTGGATTGGTTACGACGTATCTGTACAGCACGTTCTGCACCCCGGTCATCTGTGGTACGACTTAACTTCTCATCAACCTGTGCGTCCATCTGCTTTAGGGCTTTTCTTGCACTGTCAATATTATCACGCTCAGTCTTGATCTTGTCATCAAATATCTGTACTTGACTGCTGATGTCTCCAGCTGGCACTGCTTGATCCAAATGTGCTTTGCTCAGGAATCCAAAGATACCCATGCTGGTGATAAGCATAAGGATAACGATAGCTGGGACTAGATATAGTTTGAATTGAACTGCGACACGATCCCAATACTTGTGTAGCCAGACTGTGGTTATAACTTTACCAAGTTCTAGCACACTGCCCATGATAACTATGGGCCAGAATGCCGCGGCGAATATAGCAGTCAGACCCGCGATACTGTAGAAAGCGGCTGTTAGGGATATTGTTAAGGCGACTGCTAGTAGTAGGTAACCAAAGATCATAGTTATATATTTATTGGGATATGCTAGTTATAGTAGCAAGATATAATGGATAGAGCAAGAGTTTTTGGAAATAAAAAACCGCCCTTGTAGGCGGCTTTTTAAATTTGTATAGCTGTTAGTCAGCTGTTCTTGAGAAGTCTACACTACCAATCTCTGTTATACTTACCACTGCCAATGTACCAGCTGCGGTTATGAAAGTGATCCGTGGATTAGTCACACTGGTTACAACGTTGCCCAATGCTGTCCAGCTGCTGGTATATGCACCGTCACCTACTATGATATCACGGATGGTATTTGCTGGAATTAATACGCAATTACCGGTGTTATAAGCTACAGGAGTAGTACCAACTGCATAATAGCAGGCTGCGTTACTGACTACCTTGACTTTGGTGCTGTTTAATGCTGGGCTTAAAGCTGTTTGGCTCGAGTTAGCAGTAAGTTGATATGTTGCCATTGTTTAATTCCTTGGTATATTTAAGTTATTTATCTTAGTTTACAGAGAACAGCTAGAACTAGCACCACCATTTTGTTCAGACACGGTAACATACCCTGGGTCGTTGACTGCTAGGAAAGCTATCTTGCTACACTTAACTGGTATGCGTAGCTGTAGGCTAGTGCCTGCCCTGAGTAGAGCGCATCGATTATCAGCAGTGGGATTTTCACCCACGCGCCAGAACACACCGACCTGGGCGGTGATAGTAACGGGTCCACGAGCTAGGACTGGAGTGGTTTGGCTAACGTCGTTAGCTGATATTGAGTAGCTGGCCATATAGATATTTAAGCCAAAAGAAAGGGCAGGAAAATGAACTAAACCTGCCCCAGCGCGAACTACTAAACTGATTTAACCGTGTGTTCTGCTATCTTGTGTTCTATCATATAGGGCAAGCTGATCCAAGGCCATTCAAGCTCAAACGGACAACCGTTCTTGCCCCAGTTGTTGTGTTTCAAATAATACTTGTATACTTTTAAATCCTCAAGATTCTTGGGATTGAATAATCGTTTTGTGGCGAATCTATCACGCATAGTAAATAACATTATTCTTGCTCCTCTGCTTGTTCAACTTCAGACAACCACAGGTCGATGGGACCTGATACATCATCTGGCACATCAATAAGGTCTTCTTCTTCACCGTTGTCCCATTCTATCCGGATAGCCCAACTTACCACACGTCGCTTGGGTTGGTCCGGGTATAACCGAGCATCATCCTCTGGGACATAAATTACCATTATTTCTTGCTCCAGGCTTTAGTATCTTTTTTCAGCTGATGTGTGATTTCATAGGCACGGCCTAGGAAAAATATCGCCACCAAAATAGCCATCAATGAAATTGTATTTAAAATTGTATATGTCATGTCTGCTCCTTGTTAAAAAATTAGTGCTGGTTTTTCCTTTACGGTCCAAAAACCAGCAAACTTCGACCGCGGCACGTTTATAGCTCTCTTTTTAAGTCATCAGCTAAAGGACGCAACGCCCTGGGGATGTTGACTATTTGGTGGGTTTTGATGTTTGGCTTGCGGTTAATTCAACATCAAATTCTGGGTATTTAATCCGGTAAACTAGTATGCTACCACTAGGGCCTGTGTCTTAGTCTGCATTTAGTTCTGACACAATTTACTGCATAATAACCGGCCTGGCCATAACCCGACCCATAACCTTATAAGTTAAAGCCTAGTTCCTTAGCTTCTAACTTGATCGCTAGATTACCTTCTGGTGTTTTGAAAGTGTGATTTAATAACTGGTCGATAATATCTTCTTTAGGAAGAGCTTCTTTTAACACTACCAACTCTACGTTGGTATGACCATTTTTAGTTAATACATTAGCACGGCTTTTATTGTTGGCATAACGCACTTTATATTTGCCATTATGTAAACTAATACCTGCTACTTTATATGTTTTTACTGTCATTTACTGCTCCTTTTTCTTATTGTATGTAAACATTATACAGCCATTTTGCTCAAAAGTCAACCACTTTTTAGTCCCAATAGTTGCCCGCAGATGCGTAGTATGTGCGCGGTAGCACGCTATCCATCCAGGCGAACGGGCCCATGTTTAGGGCGTCCATGACGTTACGGTTCATCCATTGCATGGCATCACCCGCTGTTTCTGCCTTAACTTTGAACTCTTTTTCGCCTACTTTGAAATAATATGTCAGCTTTTTCATGGTTTCTGCTCCTGTTTTGTTATTGTATGTAAACATTATAGCACCAATTTACCAAAAAGTCAACCAAAATCTACCAGTTATCGTGAGCAACTATAGTATTATTCTGGAGCTCAGAATTTAGTTTATCTGCCCACTTGGCTAGTGATTGTGTGCAGGCAGTTACGGTATTCATTGGATCATTTTGTTTAAAAGCTTCAAGGCTTCTTGTTGGAAATGTGATGCCATTAAACGCCTGGGCATCTAGATAGGTATCCATGAATGATATCCTATATCTATCATCTTTAGCCTCTACTACAATATTTGTAGTAGCTGGTGAATTTGGAATCCAAAAACTTTCGTATTCACAGATAAATCCGCCACGAATAACAATTTGATTATCGTTGATTTCTTTAGAATATTTTGGGCCAAATGCCGCAGATATCTTTTTTACGGTCTCTTTTGAAGCTCCTTTGAATTCATAAACCTTTTGATAATCTACACCGGCGTATGATGTGATTGCTGTTGCTGTGAGTATCAGTGCTGTTAGTAGTTTGTTCATTTGTCGCTCCTAAGTTGTTTATCTGAGTGTTTACAGTATAGCACCATTTAGCCAAAAAGTCAACCAAAATCTAGTATGTTTCTTTGGTGATATAAAACTCAGTCGTTGGATATTTTGCGATGAATTCTTCTGTGGCCACATACTGGTTAAGTCCTGACATATTAAAGAACTGTTTATGAAAGGCTGTCTTGTGTGTGTCTTTAGTCGACACTGTTAGATATACGCTAGTTGCTTTGCCTGCCATGATATTGTTCCTGTTTTGTTATTGTATGTAAACATTATACATTCAATTTACCAAAAAGTCAATCAAAATATCGGGTATTTTATACACTCTTAGAGTGCAGTTAAAGTTTG
>Ga0208975_1000776_pt1 | contig 14731 bp, 16 predicted proteins | sample GreLakmeER78MSRF_FD_187700 | JGI IMG/M metagenome (GOLD analysis project Ga0208975, IMG submission 187700) | Freshwater lentic microbial communities from great Laurentian Lakes, MI, USA - Great Lakes metaG ER78MSRF (SPAdes) | ecosystem: Environmental > Aquatic > Freshwater > Lake | place: Great... | reverse complement strand
ATGTGCTACTAAATCTCTTCCAGCCGCACCGCGCCAGGCGATAGCCCCATCGCCGTTTGAAGTATCAAAACTACCAATATCACCTAATATTAAATATCTGGTGCCAGTGCTGGGATTAGTAATATCGCTGTTGACAGTGACCTTACGTGGGTCGATGATAGCATTGATTGGATTTAATGTGTTGCCTGGGGTGGTGTCTACGTCTACATTAAAGATCAATATACTATCATCAGTTGGGTGATAGCTGACAGTGCCGATGACCTCAGTGATGCCATCTTCCTGTAATAGTCTTACCTGGCTGATACCATTTTCTAATACACCATAGACATTGATGAGATCTCGCCAAACATCACGAGTACCAACTTTGATTGGTGTGCTGAGTGTAGGTTCGCGCGGGGTTTCGACCTCACTGACTTTTAATAAAGTCAATTGGTTACCAATGAGTAATACCCCATACATCAATGGAGTGAAGTATTGACGATTGCCTAATAGATTACTGTCATTATAAACAGCATCACTGAGATTACCATCTGCATCGTGTATGCTGGCGATGATCTTTTGTATGACACCTAGTTTCTTGACCTTGGCCGGAGGACTGATCCATATCGGTAATTTAAAAGTAAGTGTAGCAACATCAATATTATTTTCTGTTCCGATTGGCACACTACGACTAGTCCAAGTTGGACTTTCTAAATAAACCACGCTTAAACTGGTCCAATCAATATAGTTGTCTGTTGATTGTATTTCCATGCCCGGATTAAACAGGACCATTAGCTGTTCTAATAACTGTAGTTTCTGTTTGGTATTACTTGTCCAAACATCTAATTTTAAATCTATAGTATAAGGCACAGGCATCGCACGTTCAATAGTAAAAGCGTTACCTTGGCGATTTTCAAATTCCTGTGTGTCTTCATTATAATAACGTTGGCGGATATTCATCTTACCAACGAATGTAGGATCCTGCACACGATCTCGATCATAGGTAATGCCATTGACATACACAGTCATCGCTGGAGTTGATGGCATAGAATTCTCGCTCATGTTATTGATGATAGCCGCTACTTGTCGACTACCGTCACCATAGTAAACAGGCACACGCTGTAGAGTTTTATTACCACTACGGTCAGCACCAAATTCAACTTGGAATCCACTTACCATACGAATGAACTGAGCAAGGAATCTCTCAATCTGACCATCATAAAAATATTGTTGTAAGGCTGCCATTATATGTTATCCGCTGAAGGACGTAGAGCCTGTGATAAGCTCTGACGTTCGTTGATCACGTGCTCGTAAACTGTGTATTCTAATAGGTCACCATTGACATAGGTATTGGCCACTGTGATCCCAATATTGCCACTTGAGTTGCTGATGGTGTTATTAACTTTGATACTGTTGATATAGGTCTTTGCACCATAGCCACTGATGAATGGAACCTTAACAACTATATTACCTGTAGTAACATTAAATGATAAAGTAAACGCATTGGCCGCAGGGGTATATGCACCACTGCTGATACGTATAGCGTCCCAAGCAACACTGTTGCTCATGAACTTGTTAGTGTCATTGACAAAGCCACTCAATTGTGTAGTATTGGTTGATCCTGGTGTTAGATTAGTTCTCACTGCATCCTCTATCTTGACCCAACGACGTCCATCATAACGGAACAGTCTATTAGGCACATAGTCTAAACGTAAATAGAAATCTCCCACTCCTGGCAAATATGGAAAAGCGATACCCGCGGCAATTGCAGCACCGTTTGGCGGTAAGCCATCTCCAGTTAGATATCCTTCTACTTTCTTAGCTGATGTTAGTGTAGCCGAACTTGCATCATCATTGACATCACTGGCATCATCATTAACTTGGCTAGAATCTAAACCACCCGGATCACCAGGCGTGCCATCTGGATTAACTGGCTCAGTATAGATCGCACTGGTATCATATCCACTGGCCGGAACATCTTGTTCTGCACGGCTAACGATAGCATCGTTGATATCAATATATTTTTGGTAAGTGCTTAAGACATCTGCTATTGAACTATTAGTATTCTCGCCAGCATCAAGAGTATTAATGATGTCTTTATATTCTTGGCTGTCTACCAATGGTTGTAGTTTAACACGCCATAGGTGTGGATACCAAGTTGGAGCAAATCCTTCTGCAGCACGGGTAGCATCTTGCACTACATAATAACGTCTAAGAGCTACAGGAACACTATCATCTAACGGATAGTAGTCTTTTAAGTTTGGTAGTTCCATGACATCACCTACTATGATCTTGCGACCAATAGTATCAACCATGTCATTTAAATGGAATACAGCAAACATGGTATCACCAGTTAGGAACAAGCCAAACTGTGTTAGATCAAAATCGTTGTCATTTAAGCGATAGATAGTTCGCATGGTATAGACACTGGTGTCATACTTGCGATCACGATTTTCTAAGAACAATAGATCTTGGATACCTAATAAAGTAGTAGCACCACCAGGTTCAGTCATGCTGACATTGCCCTGTGTTAAAGGTCCGAGATATTTGTGGATATGGACATCAACTCCACCTACAGTAAACATTTCTGAGATACGTCGATCAAAGAACTTGTAGTCATTGCCTTTTTCAGGCCGATATAAACTTAGACGTGGCATTAGCTAATCCTATTATCTAGTATTTATCGACATTGACAAGCTAGCCAAAATGTGTTATACTTGTATCATGGCTGAAATTACTCAAAGTTTAGATTGGGCACAGGTTCAAATTGAACTAGAAGCACCCGCACATAAAATGAAAAAGCATACTAATGATATGCTGAAAATGAGCAAAGCCATAGGTCATATGGTTAAAAAGCTCAGCGAAGAAGAAATAATCTGCCGTAGGATGGGTCGCCAAACCCGTAAGCACAAGGAACTATTAGAGCAAATTAACCAAGAAATAGCCCATTATGAGCAATATTTGACTTTTGGTGTGCTGTTAAATGGTTGACTTTTTAACCAAAAGATGCTATAATACATACAATAAAGGAGCGATTAAATGTTTGAATCTCTTGATAAATTATTAAAATCCAATAGCACTTTAATCCTAATAGGTATGGTGATAGTGCCTTATCTGGCATATCTTTTATACACGAATAGCACGCCAGTTAAACAGATATTATCTCATAATACTGTGGGCACTAAAAGTCTAGAAGAGATAATGGCCTATTCGCCAGCGGCCATATCAGATCCACCATGGGACAATGAATTCCAATCATCAATCACTCCAATCAAGGAAGGTGAATAATGAACTTTAAATGGAGCCAACCTTATCCAGGCGAAAGCCGTTATGAACGATTATTTCGTGCCCAGAGGATACTACAATTATCACGTCATGCTATGTTGTTAGACTCTGTTGAGCCTATAACGGATCTGACCAAAGCCAAAGAATATCTTAAAAAATACCAACTTGGAGAACAATAATGAGCACACCTGTATATATGGAAATAGAAGAAGCATACAGTATCGTGCAGTGGCACGGTGAAGAATACGGACATCACAATCTCTGGGGTGCCCTAAACAGCATGGAAGAGCTTTGGGATGATCTAGACAGTATGGAACGTGCCGCTTATAAGCAAGTTAAACGTGAATTACAAAAAGCGGTTGTAGAGTCAGAAGGTGGCCAAATTGACTAGCGCAGAAGCACACCAGCAAGAACTAGAACAGCAACAATGGTTGGAAGAAGAGCATCATACATGTTCGATATGTCAGTGTGATTACACATCAGATGAAGGCGGAATTGAAGGCGACATTGGTATATTGCCAGCCAGTTTTTGCCCAACTTGCCTAAGTGGTGTGATTGATATGGTTGAACAGTTGACAGCAGAATAAAATCCTGTATAATTAAATATAACAAGAGAGGATCGTATGGCAATCAAGATTGATGGCATGAAAAAGAAAGCAAAAGTCAGTAGCAATAATTTCGCTGACGAAAAATATACAGGTAATGAACCTATCTGGGATTACGATCGTGCTTTAACTTTTTCAAATGAAGAATTTGATCATCATCTACGCCAAAGTTTTCGTTATTATAATTACTATTACAGCACTAAAGATCTTAAAAAATATGTTGTAGCATGGTTACGTCAACATGAAGGTGAGCAAGGAGTTCATAAGTTAGATAAAACTACTATTGATCGCTATCAACGTTCAGCAGATTGCCTTACGCCATTCACGGTTTGTGCCCTGATCAAAGCACATGAACGTGGCATGCCTTTGCGTGATCGTCATGTAGAATATATCCTAGAAGCGGTTAAGAAAGTATTAACTTTAAAAGCAGACAACGACGAAGATTTTGAAGAAAAGCCAGAAGTAAAGAAATCAGAAGTCTATATTCCGACAATCCAAGACCGTATGAATGAGGTGGCTAAAAAGCATATCCTTTATTTTGAAATGCTTGAGGATGCCTTATATACAGGTGAAACTATAGATCCTAAAGCCTACGAATATCTGACAAAAAACAATGTACCACAGGTATTGATAGGTAAGATATCAGCAGTATTTGAACCACGCTGTGCAGAAGTGCGTGAAGCAAGAACAACTAAAGATGAAGATCTTAAAGATGCCTATAGCTATATGAAAGCCGCAGACTATAAACGCTATGACGCTTTCTATGACAAACTATTTGCTGACTTAACTGCTTATAATCAAACTAAGAAAGCTACTAAGAAAGCCGCAGTACGTAAACCACCAGCTAAAGAAAAACTAGTCCGTGGCTTAAAATATCTTAAACAAGATGCTGGTATGAAACTAGTATCAATCAATCCTGTAGACATCGTTGGTGCAGAACAACTATGGGTCTACAACGTTAAAAATCGCAAGTTGGGCAAGTATGTAGCAGAGGACCAAGGTGGTGTATTAGGTGTTAAAGGCACAACTATCACAGGCTTTAGTGAAACTAAGAGCACACAAAAGACCCTGCGTAAACCTGAAGAACAAGTTAAAGCATTCCTAGCCAGTAACAAAGTAGAACTGCGTAAGTTCTTAGAAAATATCAAAACTACAGAAATCTCACTCAACGGACGTATCAACGCTGATACTATCCTACTTAAAGTAATCTAATCCCCCTCAAGGTAGCGTAAAGCCAAACTTATCCTGTTGTCGATAATAAATACACGATAACAGGATAATTTAAATGTCTTTACTTCCAGCAAATGTTTCAGCGTCCGGCAACTTAACGGCAACTCTCAGTATGCAAACTGAGAGCCTGTATAATCCATATACAGGCACAGGTGCCGGACACATTGCTTTTGATGCTAATCTACAAGCACAATTAACCGCAGTAACTTCATTGAAGAATGATATCACTGACTATATTAGGTTACGATTGGGTGATCAGATAGTTGATGTCGAAGCAGACAGCGATCACTATGAAATGGGAGTCAAGCAAGCTCTTATCCGATACCGTCAAAAGAGCAGCAACTCAGTGGAAGAAAGTTATGCATTTTTAGATTTATATCCCGAAACACAAGAATACATATTACCCAACACAGTCATGGATGTTAAAGCAATCTATCGTCGTGGTATTGGTAGTGTAACAGGTACAACAGCTAGCCAATTTGAACCATTTGCATCAGGTTACCTAAACACCTATATGTTAGTAGCAGGTCGTGTTGGTGGCCTTGCAAGCTATGAATTGTTTGTAGACTATCAAAAATTAGCCATGCGTATGTTTGGTGGCTTTATGAACTTTACTTGGAACAAAGTTAGTAAAAAAATCACCCTGGTTCGTAAAATACCATTCCAGGGCAGTGGTGCAACACTTAGATTGAGGAGTTTAACAGCTAGCGGCACAGTGGTTGGTAGCACAGTTACATTCCAAATTTCAAATCAAGGTCCTTGGAACGGAGTCGGCGTGGGAAGCACTGTTTCTATTACCAATTGTCCTGTCGCTGGATATAATGGTACCTATACTATCACTACTGTTGACCCAACGCAACAAATATTTACATTCTTAAATACCGCGGCACTTGGAGCCACAGTGGTTAATGACATGTCTTTAGCATCAACGTATGTAAGTTCACCAAGTTCACCGGATAACGCAGTAACTGAAACAGTGTTATTACATATATATAATTACAAACCAGATATCATGTTGTTAAACGATCCACAGGTATTTCCCTGGATCCAAGACTATGCCTATGCACTAGTATTGATCAGCGTGGGTAATGCACGTGAAAAATTTGCTACTATAGCAGGTCCGCAAGGTGGCACAAGTTTAAATGGTGCTGTGCTCAAACAAGAAGGCACCGAACTACTACTGAAACTTGACGAAGAAATCAAGAACTATGTAGACGGTGGTGCTCCATTAACATGGATTACTGGTTAAAAAAGTCTAGACACTAGACAAAAACTCCCGTATAATAAACACATACAGGGAGTTTTTTAATGGCTAAAATCATCGCAATTTGTGGATTCATTGGCAGTGGCAAGGATACCGTCGCTGATTACTTGGTCAACATACACGGATTCCGTCGTGAAAGCTTCGCTAATAGCCTGAAAGACAGTGTATCCGCAGTGTTTGGCTGGGATCGTGACATGTTAGAAGGTCGTAGTAAACAAAGTCGTGAATGGCGTGAGCAAGTAGATCCGTTCTGGTCAGCTCGTTTAAAAATGCCTAAACTAACCCCACGCTGGGTCCTACAATATTGGGGCACTGAAGTAGTCCGCAAAGGATTCCATGATGACATGTGGGTAGCTAGCCTAGAAAATAGATTACGAAAATCAACAGATGATATCGTCATCACAGATTGCCGTTTCCCTAATGAAATCAAAGCAGTTAAGCGTATTGGTGGTCAGATTGTGTGTGTCACTCGTGGTCCAGAACCTGCATGGTACGATGATGCTAAGAGCATGAACAAAGGCCCTGGTCGTAATATGTCGTGGGCCTTGAGTAAACATCGTATTGAAGAATTAGGTATCCATGCTAGTGAAACAGCTTGGGTAGGTCAAAAGTTTGATGTGATATTAGATAACAATGGTACCCTAGATGAATTATATAATCAAATTGAGTCTCGACTTAAAAGTCAGGAACAAGGTCTCCTTGACGCCATCCCAATCCCTCTTTAGCAATTTCATACTGACAGTTAGCACAAACAGTTTTTAAGTTAAGTTGATTGTTATTATTTAGATTCCCGTCAACATAATAGACGAATAACTGTTCCTTATATTTTGCCTTAAAGCCACACTTTTCACAGTGTAATTTCTTTTTGTAGCCGTCTAATAGCCAACGAGGCTTAGGTGCAGGCTTGCGACTTTTCTTTCTGATGCAACTGTCGCAGCGACTTCTAAAATATGTTTTATTGTTACGTATATAGTTAACCGCTACAGACTTTTTACCGCAAACTGAGCACAATGGGCGATAAATCATGACCTGTGATTTATTTTTAATAATCCAATAAGCATAAAAAATTTAGCATACCAATACCCAATGTCAAATTCCCACCAACGATCTGCAAAATTTAATTTTCCTGCATAGTCGTGATGGTTTGCATGTAATTCTTCTCCTGCTAATAAAATCCCCAATGGAAAAACATTAGTTGATTTGTCGCCTTCTGTAGTTCTAGGCCTATTGGGAAGGTATCCAATTTTATGTAACCCATACCCAGCCAAAACTACTATTATATTCTGTATCAAAAATTTATATAATCCCCCTATTATAAATCCTGGTAATCCAAATAAAATTGTAGCAATAATCCATAATATTACTAATCCCGTTTTAGGATATGGTAGATATATTTTTCTTTCAATCCAATCGCTATAGTTGTTTATTCCAACTGAATATCTAATAACATCTTCTGGACTAGTGTAGTATTGTTTTCCTGGAGTATTGTGCTTATAATCTAATAACTGACTCACAGTATATAGATGGGGGCTTATCGGGTCATACTCAGTATCGCTATATCTAGTATCACTATATCTATGATGTTTTCTGTGTTGGGCCACTAAATATTTTACCCATCCGTAGAATGGCATACCGTACGACACCCATAACCAAAATCTGCAGAAATGTTCTAAAATTGGGTGCAATCTCCAATATTGATGTGCATGTCCACGATGAACTAATAGTGTAAATGTGACCCATAATAAATGGAAAACAATGAGATAAAAGATAATGGTATTAAGCATAAAAGTATTTATCACGAGGTCTACAATGGCGAACCTTTAAAAGGGCACTCTAAGCTACCAAAAATAAGAAAAAATCATAAATAGTTTAAAGCATCATTTAAAAGGAACTATTATAATGGCATCATTAATATCACCAGGCGTATCGGTTACCATAATCGACCAAAGTCAATATACACCAACAGCTGCTGGGTCAATTGCTTATGTCTTACTAGCTACAGCAACAAATAAACAAAACCCAAGCGGAACTGTTGCAACAGGAACGACTATGGTCAATGCTGGAAAACTAGTTACAATTACCAGCCAACGCGATCTAGTTAACATATTTGGAAACCCATATTTTGAAATGGATGCCAATGGCAATCCAGTGCAAGACAGTGAAGTAAATGAATATGGCTTATTAGCTGCTTACAGCGCACTTGGTGTTACTAATACCATGTATATCCAACGTGCTAACGTTGATCTAGCTCAACTAGAAGGAACAAGTATTCGTCCTACAGGCACACCAGCAGATGGCACATATTGGTTAGATCTAACTAATACAAACTGGGGTATCTATGTATGGTCTGAAGAATCTGGATTTACATATACAACTCCAACAGTAATTACAGATCTTGCCTACTTAGTAGGTGGCACTTCGAGCGGTGCTCCTTTAGCATCATTTGGTAGTATTGATGACTATGCTGTTAATGCAACAAACAGCAATAACCCAATCTATTACAAAGGATACAATAACAGTTGGTCAATAGTAGGTAGCGATAGTTGGAAGTCACAAGTGGCCACAGTGCGTGGTACGACCAGCGGTGTAACTATTTCAGCAGGTAGTAAACTAATTATCAACGGTAATACTGTTAACATGACTGGAACTACTATCAGTTCAGCAGTTACTAACATCAATGCCGCAACGATTCCGGGTGTTAGTGCAGCACTTAACTCAGTTGGCCAAATCCAACTATACGTAAACAGCGGCACGATTATCTACAGTAATGCTGCAGGTAATGCACGTGGCACTATTGATACTGCCACTAGCACACAAAATGCACTACAAATTACCAAAGGCAGTGTATTAACAGGTAATCTTGACGTCGCAGCTAATTTAGGTATTTTACAATCCAATATTGCTACAATTTCAAACGGTGGTAACACATACGCATACAACGGTCCAACACTGGCATTTGCAAGTTATACAAATCCACCAGCATGGAGGCCAACAGACGTAACACCTCGCCCAGATGATAGCATTTGGTTAAAAACATCTGCAACTGGTAATGGTGCAAGCTGGGCTATCAAAGAATACAGCGCAACAACAAGTAGCTTCCAATCATTGACTAGCTCAATGTATGCTACAGATGCAGCTGCGATCCAAGGATTAGATCCAGTTGGTGGCGGCGCCACATTGGCTGCAGGCACATTATACGTCAAGTATGATAGTGCCGGCACTGGAACAACACAATTTAAATCGTTTATTAAAAACGTAGCCGGTGTAGTTACTGTAACAGGTAACGTAGCTGGCGGTTCAGCAACATACGCATCAGGCAACAGCTTTTTGATGGAAGTTACTGTTCCTGGTTCAACAACACTAGCTAATGCTACAGTTACATTATCAGCTAACACAGCAACTAACTTGGTAACCAGCATCCTATCAGCTAGCTTGCCAAATATCACAGCAGGCTTTGATTCCAGTGGTAGGATTTTTATCAGCCATCTAGCTGGTGGAACTATGCAGTTTACATACCTAGTAGGTAGTCCATTAACCACAGCTGGTATTATAAATGATACGCATATCCAAACGATATCAGCAGGTCTAATATATCTAGCAAGTCCGTTTACTCCGTTGACTTATACTTACTCAACGACTGCTCCATATAGCAATCCAGATGATGGCACGCTATGGTATTACAGCAATCCATTGGATGCAGATATCATGATCAGCGATGGCACAGCTTGGAAAGGTTATAGAAACGTTAGCACTGATGCACGTGGTTATGACCTAACTAACACTGATCCACTTGGTCCAATCCTAAGTGCTAGCCAACCAACAACACAAGCTGACGGCACTAGCCAGGTAGTAGCAGGTGATTTATGGATATCAACAGCACAAGCTGACTTAGAAAATTTCCCAGTATTATATCGTTATAACGGTGTTACATGGGATCTAATTGACAATGGAGATAATGTTGATGCCAATGGTGTCTTGTTTGCAGATGCACGTTGGGACACAGACGGTACAGTCAATCCAATCACTGACGATCTACCAAGCATTAGCTCACTGTTAACCAGTGACTATATTGATGCAGATTGTCCTGACTATCGTCTATATGCACGTGGCACAGTATTATTCAACACACGTCGCAGTGGTTACAATGTTAAAAAATTCCGTGTAGATTACTTTGCCGATGCAGATGTAGTCCCAACAGAAGTTGATGCATGGGTAAGTTATAGTGGTGAAGATCCAACAACTGGTGTTCCATACTTTGGTCATAAAGCACAGCGTAACACAGTGGTAGAAGCTATGAAATCAGCTATAGCGACTAGCACAGAGCTACGTGAGGAAGGCACACAGTACAACTTAATCGTTTGCCCAGGATATCCAGAGTTAATCAGCGATATGATCACATTAAACAATGATCGCACTAACACAGCATTCATCATTGGTGATAGTCCAATTGACTTACCTGCAAACAGCACAACATTACAACAATGGGCTAATAATACTAACCTAGCAGTAGACAATGGCGAAGAAGGTCTAGTCAGTAACAGTGAATACCTAGGTGTTTACTATCCAAGTGGTCTTGGTACTGATCTAGCTGGCAACGCTGTAGCAGTTCCGCCAAGTCATATCATGTTACGCACAATTATCCGCAGTGACTCAGTTAGCTATCCATGGTTTGCACCAGCTGGTGTTCGTCGTGGTCTAGTAGATAATGTTACAGCGATTGGGTATGTTGATCGCAATAATGACAGCACATTTGTTAGTATTGGCGTTACTACAGGTCTACGTGACGTATTATACGCAGGTAGAGTTAATCCATTAACGATCTTGCCAGGAGTTGGTATTGTTGCATACGGTCAAAAAACACGTTCAGCAACAACTTCAGCGATGGACCGTATTAACGTAGCACGTTTAGTCTGCTACTTAAGAACTGTTCTAGCTAGAGTTGCAACACCATTCATATTTGAACCAAATGATGCTATTACACGTGGTCAAGTAGAGTCAGGATTTAATGCAGTATTCCATGATTTGATCGCTAAACGTGCAATTTATGACTATTTGGTAGTATGTGATGAAACAAACAACACCGGTGATCGTATTGATCGCAATGAGTTATGGGTTGATATTGCAATACAACCAGTTAAAGCGATCGAGTTCATTTACATTCCAGTTCGTTTACAAAACACTGGAGCAGCTTTAACTATACAATAATATACGCAGTTATTGGGAGATTAATCCCTCCCAAAGCGTAGGCAATAAAAGGTAAATATATAAAAGGATATACAAAATGGCAACAGCGTCATTAACCAACTTTACAGTACCATTATCAACAAGTCAAAGTGCTAGTTCACAGGGCTTGTTAATGCCAAAATTAAAGTTCCGCTTTCGCGTGACTTTTTTAAATTTTGGTGTTACACAACCTACAACTGAACTAACAAAACAGGTAATGGACTTTAAACGCCCACAGGTTTCAATGGAACCGATCACTATCGATATCTATAACAGCAAGGTATACCTAGCTGGTAAACCAACTTGGGAAACTGTTACTTGTATGCTACGTGATGATGCAGGCGGTGAAGTTACTCGTCGTGTCGGCGAACAGATGCAAAAACAATTTGACTTCTTCGAACAAAGTTCAGCAAGTTCAGGTATTGATTATAAATTTACTACTGTGCTTGAAATCCTTGATGGTGGTAATGGTGCTAATACTCCTAACGTTTTAGAAACATGGCAGTTAGATGGGTGTTTCTTAACAGCGGCTGACTACGGTGATGTTAACTATGCTACTAACGAAGCAGCAACAATCCAATTAACTATCCGTTATGATAATGCTTTACAAACTCCAGTAGGTGTAAGTGGTATTGGTTCATCAATCACAAGAACACTAGGTACAGTAATCACTGGTTAATCCAGATGAAACAACTTAAAAAGCTCGGTTACAATCCGAGCTTTTTTTTGGCGATAAATAATATAAACAGGAAGAGATAATGTCTCAGAATAATATATTTGGCCAACTACTGCAATCTATAGCCCCTCAGCAAAATATCAAGGACTATAAACATGCCACACGGACCTTTGTTGACAGCTTATATAGACTAAGTCCTAAACTAAACAATTTATTCCACGTGTTTATGGATGTCAATACAGCGATGTCCGATATTGATCAAATAAGTCAGATCGAAACAGGGCTCATGGCCAAGAGTGTGCAACTGCCTAAGTTTACTATACAAAACAAAACCTACAATGCTTATAATCGTAAGACTATCCAACAAGAACGTGTTAACTATGATCCAGTGAGCATCACATTCCACGATGACAGTGCAGATGTGGTGCGTAAATTTTGGCAGGGCTACTTTAGTCACTACTATAGAGACAGCGACTACCAACTTGATAATTATAAAGATGACAGTAAGTATAAACAACGCCAACAGCAGAATTGGGGATTCAGTCCGAGATCATCTGTAGGTAATTTACCTTACCTAAATGCTATACGTATCTATAGCCTACATCAAAAACGTTTTAGTAGTTATACATTAGTGCGTCCAATGATCACAGCATTCCAACACGGTGACCACACTGCTGGTGAATATACACCAATGGAACATAATATGACTATTGCGTATGAGTCGGTATTATATCAAAGTGGTCCAGTCAGCAACGGCACAGTGTTAGGGTTTGGTGAAATACACTACGATCAAACACCTAGCCCGTTGCGCAGTCTTGGCGGACTAATTGGGCAGGGGCAAAGTCTATTAAATAGCATAGAAAACGGAGACATAGGGTCAACTGTGCAAAATGGTATTAATGTATTCAACATACTCAATGGTACTAATACACAGCTTAAACAAGCACCTAGTTTAGATCTATCAGTCATTGGCAATGATATCATGAAAGGTAAGAGTCCATTTAGCAGTATCTATGTTCCAACAAGCAGCACGGTGAAGAGTGGATTATCAGCATCAGGTCCGTCGTTTCCGGGATTCGCTGGCAGTGGCGGCAATATGAACGCAGCTGGTAATCAAAACCCTAACAGCGGTCAAGGCACGAATTAAAGGATAATAGATATGGCAGCAGTTCCAGGTAATTTACCAATCGATGTAGGGCAACCACAGAGCACTACTACATTCTTTAATAATTACTACATACAAACTCCTAGTGTCAGTGCCGCAACTAACGACACTGTTATTGCCTACTTCCAATCGATTACAGGTGATGTAGATGCTGGTAAAACACTAGCCGCCGCAGTGATCTATACAGCTACTCAGCAGAATCTAGATCCAATTGGATTAGTTCAAGAATTAAAAAAACTCAGTGACAAGAATCTAGCCAATCTGCCAGTGATAACTCCACTGGCAGAAACAGTCATAACGGAATATAATAATTATCAAGACGTGCTAGAAAATCTAAACAGCTATCCCGAAGGCCAATTATTTTATGTTCCAGAACTTGATATTTTTTATAAGTCGACCAATGGAACTATTGTATCTCCTACGGGCTATCAGGCCCAAAAGCAAGTCCTCCAAGGTCAAACGGTTATCTATAACTTTTCTTCTGTGAGTTACACATCTGGAAAATATTCACAACGCACATCAGCAACAGCAGATGATCCGTATGCTAAACCAGGACCAAGTGTAGCATATAATAGCATCAGCGAAGTCAATGCATATTTGACTATGTTCCTTAATCTTAATCGTTCAGGCACTAGCCTATTAGGATTAAGCAATAGTCCACTTACCAGTAAGTATATCACCCGCACTATCCTAGCATAATGAGCAAATACGCCAGCGGCAAATATCAAGTAAAGAACCCTGAAAAGTATATGGGCAAGCGACTGCCTAACTATCGTAGCAGTTGGGAATTTACTTTTATGAGTTTCTGTGATAACAATCCCGCAGTGTTAAATTGGGTCAGTGAAGGAGTTAAGATTCCTTATTATAATCCAGTGAGCGGCAAACAAACAATATACGTTCCAGACTTTCTAGTAGTCTACGTAGATGCCAATCAAAGACAGCATACAGAACTAGTAGAAATTAAACCCAGCAAAGAAGCTACTATGGAATCAGCTCGTAGTTACCGTGATAAACTCATGGTGGCGATGAACATGGCCAAATGGGCAGCTGCTGATAGTTGGTGTCGAGCCAATAACATGCGATTCAGAGTAGTTACAGAATTTGATATCTTCAAGAATCAGAAGCGGTAAATACATGCATGACACAAAAACTAGAAGAACTATTTAATTTACCACCTTCTGACTCTACAACCCCAGAAGAAGCCAAAACCAATATAGAAGAAAACCGTGAAATGATCAAGGCTGTAGATCTAGCCATTGACAAGATTGACGCGGCACTTCCGTATGTAAACGATCTAGATATCA
>Ga0208975_1000774_pt1 | contig 14737 bp, 22 predicted proteins | sample GreLakmeER78MSRF_FD_187700 | JGI IMG/M metagenome (GOLD analysis project Ga0208975, IMG submission 187700) | Freshwater lentic microbial communities from great Laurentian Lakes, MI, USA - Great Lakes metaG ER78MSRF (SPAdes) | ecosystem: Environmental > Aquatic > Freshwater > Lake | place: Great... | reverse complement strand
TTGACAGATAGCCAAAGATGCCCATTGAAGTGATTCCCATGAGCAATATAACCGCAATCAAAAAATAGAATTTGAGAGCCGAGAATGTTTCTTTCCAATGATTATGTACCCATGATACAGTTACCAGTTTTGCCACCTCAAGCACAGAACCCATGATAACAATTGGCCAGTATGAACCAGGAAATATCTGTGCAAGACCAATCACTGAATAGTATGCGGCGATACCAGACAGTGCTATAGCAGTCAAAAATGGTAGTATAACGTGTATCATCCGAAGAAAGATTCAAGTGTTGCTTGTTTCTCTGCTTTCCAGCCAATACAATTCAAAATCAAACCAATCGGTTCAAGAAAAGTTTTCGAGAACTGTGTATCATAATCAATAAACTCTTGTATCTCAAACTCTTTAGGCAATCGTGTTGGAAAAGAAATGACAGTATCTTTGATTGGGTTTGGAGTTTTCAAATAAGTGAACTTGAGTTTCTCACCTTCTTTGACATATGGATACTTGTTTGTCAGATTCTTTTCTTTGAGGTAATGATTGTAGAGTATGGCACCCTTGACATGAATTGGTGTTCCCTTTTTATATATTGTTTTGGAATCAGAATATTCTGCTAGACCATTGCATCCACGTGGAAATGATACATCTTCTACAGGTAATTCTTTGAACTGTTCACGGAATTTTGCAACAAACTCTTGTACAGTTGCTTCATCGGTATTTACAATCAAGTCAACCAATTCATACATCTTATTCCGAACAACGGTAGGTGTTGATGATTTGACCATCTCAAGACCCATGACTTTGAGTTTTGGTTTGGCATACTGAACACCTTCATTGTTATACACATTCAGAATGTATCTTTTCTTTGCAGTCCAGATACCTTTACTTGAAAGTGCTTCACGTTTCATTTGCATTTTTTGGTCGAATGCATGAACATAATCAGCAAGCGTCTGGTAACTCTCATCAATAAATGGTTGGATTTTATCTTCACAAACCTTATCCATGAAGGCGATAACTTTATCAGGTTCTTGTGACGATTTATACACTTTGTCCACCAATGGACCAAGATTGAAATAAATCGAATCTGTATCTGAAGCAATAACATAATCTTTATTTGTTTTGAGTACATCGTTCATGTACTCGTTGAGTTTGTTTTCAATCCAACGAATGGACAATTGACCTGCTTGTGTGACTGCAAGTGCCTGACGTAAATCATAGAAACGGAAATACTGTGAACCCATTGCACCATAAGCAGAGTTCAATGAAACTTTCTTTGCTAGTTGTAGATTGTTATATCGTGCAATGAGTTTTCCAATTTCTTTTCTCTTTGATTCGTCTTTTTCATTTTCATATTCTTGCTGTGACTTCAACATCAATTTCTTGAACTTCTTTCTATCTTCATACATCTCAACCATCATCTTGGGTAAAAAGCCTTGTTTGTCAATTCTAAACAATTGTCCATTAGGAGTTATTGTGCATTGAAGTGGTTTCAAAAATGATGTGTCAATATTCTCATTCAATAATGAACTCACGTTCACTTTACTAATTTCTTTTTGATAGAGTTCAATCGCATGAAGTTCTTTTTCAAGTTCTTCATTTGTCATCTCTTTCACATCTCTAAACATTATTCAACTCCAAAATGTTCTTCTAACTGTTCTGCCGCAAAATGATCATCTAATGTATCTCTCAAAAAGCCAGCACATTCGGCTATAATCAACTCGGCGAACTTTTCTCGGTCAAAGAATGAATAGCCATGTTCTTTGTCCGTTGCTTGGTCAGCCAATTCTTTGATTCGTTCATTCATTTTATCCACTTCTTTCTATTTTCGCTCTTAGTCAAAATTTGTAAATTATCTGGATGATGCAGTCCACCATTTGCGATTGCTTGTATGTGGTCTACTTCATAACCTTTAGGACAATTCAAATAAAACTCCTGCAATTTACGCTTCTCTTCTTTAGTCAATTTTGGAGTTTGATTGCGAATTCTAGCCCTACGTCTTGCAGAAATTTCATTTCTAATTCTTTTCTTATGTTCTTCACCCAAATACCTACTCTTTTGGGCACAAGAATAACTACAATATTTTGAATCATATTTTACACTCTCGGTTCGAAATTTTTGTGTTTGATAATTCTGACCACAACGTAGACATTCTACTAAAACTTTTCGTTCTTTGTTTTTACACTCCAACCCAAAAGGTTTCTTTATTTGATATTTCTGTAAATATTTTTTGATGTTAGCATCCGAACAACCAAAGTATTCTGCAACATCAGACCTTCTCATATTTTTGACAATGAACAATTCATACAAAAGGTCTTTGGTGATATTGAATTTCATACAACCTCCAAATAAGTAACCACACTTACTTATTTAGACATTTCGTTTTTTCAATTCCTCTGTGAGCATACGTTTTCTTTCCTCAATAGAACTTCTTTCTACAATATTTTCAGGACTTATTGAATATTGCATAATCAAATGCGGATACAGACTGTTCAAGTCAAATGATGCAACCCAGTTGTGTAAACCAATCTGTGGATCTTTGACATAAGCACCTTCAAATGCTTCTGTCTTTTTGGCAACACGGCGTGGAGGTACAACTATCTTGCGTTCAAGTAGATAATTGTAAATCAGAGCATCCCACATCCTTGTCTGAGCAAAGATATCATCATAATTACACTTCGTATCATAAGCCAGAGTCAGAGCAAGTTCAATCAACTTCAACTTATCTTCAAGTGCAAGAACAAGCCGAACGTCTTTGATGTTATACTCAATAAACTTTTGGTGATCTAATCTGTACAATTGATGAAGGCTGTCATACTCATCAAATGATAGTTTGTTTTCACCAAGTTCAATGTTCGCAATTGTGTCTAGTCGAAAGTTTTCAGCATTCTTACCACCTGGCGCATACCATTGATACAGTTCAAGATAGTCAAGTGCAGAGACACCAACAATTTCATATACTATCTGTTCTTTACCTTTGAATGTAGTCTTTCTTTCAGAATAGACTTTCCATGGTGACAGTTTCTTTACGTCATCTTCGCCAAGTACACGTGTGAAGCGATTGATAATGTAAGGAACATCAAAGAACTTGATATTCCAACCAGTAAGAACGTCAGGAGTATCGCTTGACCAATCAGCAAGGAAACGTTCACAAAGGTCGATTTCATCTTTGCATAAAACATAATCTACATTCTCATCAGAGTTTTTATATTCACCACAGCCATAAACTGTAGTGCGCCCATTTAATCTATGAATACCAATTGCTGTGATTGGCTCTGTTGCTTTGTATGGATCAGGAAAGCCATTCTCAGAACCAACCTCAATGTCTATGAAGGCAACATGGAGATGAGAAATATCCCAATCAATGCTGCCTCTAAAAGTATCAGCAATGAAGGCGTATTCATACCTTGTATTACCATAGATTTTAAAGTTTGCAACTTCTTCATAACGTTTGACAAAATCACGTGCCTCCCTAATTGTTTCAAACTTCATAGGTTCCAATGGCTCATTGAACAATGAACGCCATTCGGACTTTTTGTTAGACTGTAAAAACAAAGACGGAGAGTATTTGAATTTGCTTTCTACTCTCCGACCGTTGTTTACACCACGAAAAAGAATGTGATTGCCGTGGACGCAAACATTCGTATAATATTTTGACATTACACTTTGAGTCCTGCTGGTGCTAGTTCAATACGACTAAACATACGACGATAGTTTTCAAGTAAGTCTGACACAGGAGTATTGACTGTGAGAATGTCATCGTTTTTGATAGCAATGCCTTCATCAAACTCTTCAGTGAAGGCAAGATACGGCGCAAAGCCAACACCACCAGGATCATTTGCAGAACGTGGTGGAACAGCGATTACTTGCATTGGATTTTTAACTACTAAACCAATTTCATACTCACCATCGTGTAGTTCACTAACTATCTCAGCAATGATAGTTTGATGTGTTTTGAAAGTTATACATTTGATTGTCATACAGTTACCTTAGTTGTTGGTTCAAAAACATCTAATGTTACCCACTTTTTGGGAAACAGCATTTCACGACCGCTGAAATCAGCAATGTCATAGGTTGGGTCATCAACAAGACCAATAAGTTCAACTTTATTGTCAAACTCTCTCATCACAAGATCATACTTGTACGCTTTAGGCAGTTTAGAATTTGATTCTGCCATTTGTTTTGCCACTTTAGCGATTGTACTCATTTTTACTCCTATACTTGTTGAACAACGATATTACACTTTTTCAAAAATTCAATACCACTTTCACTTCGGTAGTTATTACGATAGTAAACCTCCTTGATTCCTGCTTGATGTATTATTTTAGCACACTCTAAGCAAGGTGCATGGGTAATAAACATATTTGCCCCGTCACTGCTGCTTGTTGACCGAGAAACTTTGGCGATTGCATTTGTTTCGGCATGCAATACCTCTTTTTTGGAATGTAATCGACTCCATCCATGGACAGATTCGGTAAAACCGTTTTCTATGAGATATTCGGGTGAATAGTGACATTCTTCTTTGAGGACGTATTCGACTTCTTCACAGTTGTTATCCCAGCCAGATGGCATACCATTATAACCGATACCGATAATTGTGTTGTCTTTGACGATTACGCAACCAACCTGTAATCTTCTTGCGGTAGAAAGTTCAGCATAGACTTCTGCTGCCTTCATGTGGGCTTTTATAAATTTTTCTTTCATAGATGTAAGCACTTACTTCACTCGTAAGACACGACGAAAAAATGTTTCCGATTACTCTAATATCACAAGTGCTTTTCTAACAACAGACGCTTGATTAGCATGTAAGAAGAATGGCAAGAATCTTTCACCTAAGAATCCTGGATAACGCCATGGTAATGGCTCTGTTGTTGTCGCTTGTGTTGGATATGGTTGACTTGTGTTCTGCCAAACATACTCAAGCAGTTCAAATAACTCTGATGCATATTTCCTGAATAGTTGTTTACGCATCACATAGCATGTTTCAAAACTTGCTTCATTCTGGTCCCACCAGTTCAGTGAGTCTCTGTAATCTGGCATCAACTTTTCAATGCCTTCTAGAAACAGATTCAGATACTCTGCTGGTTGTGATTGAAGATATTGATTACGAACGGAGTATGGCATCGTTGTCAGTTTGTTTGTAATCGCATCATGCTCTTTGAGCAGTTCAAGTGCTGCTGCTTTCTGCTCATTCGATACCATATACTCAGCATTCTCTTGTGTTGCAGGTAAACCTGCTTTCACCACACTCTCTTCTATGTCGCCTTTGAAGTCAAGATAACGACGATACGTGGTGCAGCCGATAAAATCTGCACGGCCATGCTTCCACAAATAATACTCAGATGCTTGTTGACCCATTGCACGAAGAAACTCATCTTCACTGCACATTGTATAGTAATGACGATACTCATAAACGCTTTTGTGCATTGATGTGTTGATCCAGTTACCTGGACCAGGAGCTTGCCAGCCATATGGACCATGTGAGCCAGCATATGCTGCCTTCAACCAAGAGCAAGTATGATCGAATGGAAAGTCTTTATGAAAATGACTTACCATTAACAGATCAGTCATTGCTTTGTTCCTCTTTTTTCTTCTTTTTGAATTCTATGCGTGGAGCAATGATTGCTTTAATCATTTCACGTTTGTAATTGTGTTTTTTCTCACCACTCAATGAAGTCAGTAAGACCTTCAGAGGTTTTTCCATTTTGAAGTTTGAATTAGATTTCATTACCAAGCCCAAGAAACGTATGAATAACGTGTGCCTTTTGTTACAAGATCCACTCTATGTGGATAGAGAAAACAGGATGGAAAAATCATGATTTCACCTTCTTTTAAAGGAACAATGGTGTCTTGCCAAAAAACAAGTTCACCGCCTTCGTAATTATTATTTAAACTACCTAAGATTGAAAGTGTTGGTATTCCTTTGCGTTGTCCATCAAACATTGAGTGAATGTGGTCACAGTGCAATTTCATCTGTGTGTCAGGACGATAACGATTAAATCGAACTTCGGAATATCCTTGCCATGAATTCCACCAGTCGAAGCTGAAATCTGTTATATACTGTTGCAGACCTTCCCATATTCTTTTCATAAAGAATTCTTTATGATTCACATTTGACCATGTAACTGATAATTCGTGTTCATATGAATGATACGACTTATTACCAGCGTCATAGAATTGATGTGTTTGAAACTGTCCTTCAACCTTTTCAAGTTCTTCTACAGTTTCTTTACAAATATCTGAAGGAATCCAGTCTTTATAAATTTTGAGATATGTTTTGAGGTCTTTGTCCATTATGTATCCTTCAAGTGGGGCTTGCGCCCCACCCTTTACGCTGCTGCCTTTTCTTCTTGTAGAAGTTGAGGCTCAAACGTTTTTAGTTCATTACCAATTTCAATTTTGCGTGGCTTCTTATGCTCTGGAATGATGTTCTCAAGTCCAATGCGTAGAATACCATCTTTGAATTCAGCGCCCTTCACTTCAATCGTATCAGCAATAGTAATTGCCTTAGTGAAAGAGCGTGTGCCAATTCCACGATGTAGATATTGACACTCTTCTTTCTCTTGCTTCTCACCTTTGATAGTCAAAGTATTTTCTTGTACTTCAATATCAATTTCATCTTTACTAAAACCAGCAACAGCAAGTTCTACCACATACTTGTTTTCATCTGCTTTGATGATATTGTGTGGCGGAAAATTGTTTGTTGGTCTAGAATCGTTTAGAATTGCTTCAACATCACGAATAAAGTTTTCAAAGCCCAATGTTTGATTGAGAATCATTGGACCAAAGCGACCAGTAATAGTCATTTTTTTCTCCTTTTATAAGCAAGTTACAATTACGTGACCCCGAAGGCATCACGACTTACTTGGCAATCTGAAATGCTGATCGATTGACAAGATAAGTTCTTTGTGGATTACTTTGATTGAATACTTTGATGAACTCGTTTGAGCCTTCTGTCATCACATCATTGTAATCCCGAGTATACACTTCTTCTTTGGTATACTTGTTGATCAGTTTCACTGGATTTTTTTTCACTTTGTTCATAACCAGTCACCATTATTCTAATTTACCTTTTTTACCAATGTTGTATTTAGCAATCAATTCCCATTCATCTTTTTCTTTGAAAGAGATGATTTTTATCTGATGAATTGGTGCCATGTTGTTTTCTACTATATCATAGTTTACAATCTTTATCAAGCCCCATTCTTCTAAAAGATTGGCAATAGCGTTGCGTCTTTGTATATCATTCTCGGTAATAGTTGATAGTTTACCGTCTAGTGCGAATAGTTCTTTAAAATGTACAATGTAATACTTGCCTTGTTTGTGTAGAATGTGGCAAGATTGATAAAGTACCTTTTCTTTCCTGCTTGAAACACCAATTCTTGTAAGTGTCTCACGTACTTTTAGAAAGTCATCCTGTTCTGTCAGTGTGACTTCAACAAACTTAGATAAATCAACCATGTCATTTTCCTAATCCGCCCTTTTGGGATTCTTCTTTTATTTTTTGGATTTGTTCTTTGCTGAGTAGGCGCAGGGCTTCTCTTGCTTTGGAATTGGACAGGCCAAAAGCCAGTTTGATACATTCCAAATCATCGTTTTTTTCTGCCTTAGCCCACTTCGCAAAAGGTCTTTTCATAGACCTTACAGTATTTAGCAAAAAGTCGTTTTGCATCTTTTTGTCTAAATGATGACGGCGATTCATCTCATTGGCATACATAACACAGTCATTGTGCTGGGACAAGGCACGATTGACCAGAAATGGCTGATATTCCTTCTCAGCCAAATCGTCAACGATTAGTTGCTTCTTGGTCTGAAGAATGGATTTAACATAGTCAAATGGATCACTCACTTGGATTCCATGGTTTTGTAAACTTCGGTTGTGTCTGCACTTTTTAAATTTTTAGATGTGTCTTGTAGTGCTTGTCGTTTGCTACTCAAAACGGAAAAGACTTCAGATAACAAATATTGTTTACCTTTAAGTATTCTTTCAACATCGTCTTTCATATCTCTTCTGCCTACTTTACCAACATTCCAACACGTAACGCCACCATCATTTAAATAATCCAAAGAATTTACGATTAGTGGTTCTAGAAAAGAATTAATCCATCCATCATAATCAGAAATGTTTGTTATTGATTGTGTGTTTTCTTTACAATAAACTTCTACGTCAAAATATGGTGGACTAGTCAGAATCATATCAACTTTAGGTAAATTGTAATCATTCATCTTTAAAGCATCATCACAAATCAATGTTACTTTATCTTGAATGTTTAAAAATTTAACTATCTCCACCAATCCTTCATATGTTTTCGTGTTCGGTTCAAATGCAATATAGTTTGCACCACTTGAAACAACACCCAACATTCTACCACCCCAACCAGCGCAAGGATCAAAAACTATTTTAGGTTTATGGTGTATGCATAATAGTTTTGCCATTTGTGGTCTATACATTGTATTTTTAGTAAGACCGCAACAGAAATAAATTCCTCTTTTAATTTCTGATAGGTATGGTGTGCTATGACTCTTTCTGTTCCATCTTAGTATTTTTTCCAAATTGGCAGCGGTCCAACTGTTGGAAAAACTTTTACCTCTATTATTTTCAATGTCATAAAAATTTGGAAAATAATGTTCGCAAAATTTTATACCAATTCTTGATGTTGAATTTATGTAATCATCTTTTGAGTTCCACTTACATAGATTATTCCAATCAGTTCTCAATTGTTGGTCAGAATATTTTGGTATAAAACTAATATTTTCTAACTGAGAAGCAAGTGTTGCGACAACAGATTCAAATTCAATATCATTTAACTTTCGTGCAGCATTTCTAATATTCAAAAAATTATGGATATTTACATCCATAGTTCAACCCCTATCTTTTTTATACCATCTTTCATCCACGCACTCATTTCTTGTAAAATTTTAGCGGTTTCTAGTTTAGAATAATCACTGGAAAACATATAGTCATCATTTTCACCATTTTTACCGCCTTGTTGATAATTGAAAACGCAATTGTTTGAGTTTATATTTTTAATAAAATCTTCTTTGTATATCCAATTTATACGAAAATGATTATTTGGATTTACGCCAAGTAATATTAATCTCTCCCAATCTTTATGACATGCAAGATGATTAAACTTAAAATAGTCTGTTTTCATACTTAAACTGAACTTGATTTCAGTTTTGTATCCATCAATTATTCTATCATGCTCCCTATTACTTCTTGGATAAACTTCACTACCTTTTTTTTTCATTATCTTAGATACTAAAATTTCACCAAAAGCTCCCATTTGCGTGTTTGAGAGTTTTAAGTATCCTTCATATTGTGTCCCAGTCCAAGGATCATTCATCTTTGATTTCACGTAATTTTGAAGAACGCCATCTTCAAAAAATTCATTTAACGATACAATATTTTGATCGTGTATCATTTGAACTCCACATTGGCCATCAGTTCAGTTAGACAAGCAACAAGATTGATCTCTTGATCAGCAACAAATGCTTGTTTGTATTGATAGTCTGCAATGATAATCACTGCTTGTGGAATACTCTGAGGCTTTGCAATGTCATACAAAGCGTCATAGAGTTTACGAAAGAATGTCGTGCTATCAATGTCAGTTGTCGCTGCCCATTTGCGGACGGACGTAAAGTCTTTTTCTTTCAGATGTTTGACAATCTGTGAAATAGAAATGTCACCAATCTGAGAGAGGATGCCTACATCAATCTTGCCGAGTTGAGAGTAGCGTTGTAGTTCATTGATAGCACGACGAAAATCTGGAAAGTGTTTTTTGATGAGTTCAGCAATTACCTTCTCATCATATTCAACTTTCTCTGTGTCTAGTATGTGTGTGATGCGTTTGAAAAACGCAGAAGCCATCTTTGCTTTTTCACCATTGACCAAACGAAAATCAATCACAGCACAACGACTGTGAAGTGGTTCAATGATTCTGCTTTTGAAGTTACATGTAAAAATGAATGAACAGTTTACAGCAAACTCTTCAATGGCATTTCTTAGAATTGCTTGTGCATTTGGTGTGAGATAATCTGCTTCATCAAGAATAATGACTTTACGACCGCCAGTGAATGACATTGATGATGCATAGTTCTTTATCTTTACACGAATTGTATCAACACCATTCTCATCAGAACCATTGAGAATCATGTAGTCGCAACCGATTTCGTTGCACATCGCTTTGGCGATTGTTGTCTTGCCCACGCCCGCCCCACCAGTCAGAAGAAGATTTGGTATCTCTTTCTGATTCACATACTCTTGAAAAGTTGTTTTCAAACGGTCTGGCAGTATGCATTCTTCTACCGTCTGAGGACGATAGCGTTCTACCCACAACAGGTGATCCATTATATTTCCTCACAAAAATCATAATAAAAATAAAGTATATCAGTCAGAGTTCAAAGAAGCAAGCACTTCAAGATAAGGTTCCTTGACACGCCAATCAATATTGTTTACACCATAAATGATTGTGTGTGTCTGCAACCTGCCCTCATCGTCAGGCTCAATCAATTCAAATACAGATGCTACGATATCTGCGTTGATCGCTATAGACTCACCATAGTAAGTTTGTGATGCATTAGTGAAAACTTTCATGTTTGCCATATTATGCACTTTCAAACTTTGAACCAGCTTCAGTTGCAATCCAATACTGAAGATTCAGTGTCTTATGCTTGAAGTTGGAAATACCCTTTGATGAAATCTTAACATCATAAGAACCAGAAATCATCTTTAGATTTTCGACTTTGAAAATCATTTTGAACTTCTTTTTGCTGGTTGTAATTTCAAGTGAGTCTGTGTGTGCTGCATCATTTGTTGGATCAAATGTAGTGATGGAAAGTTTCTCACCATCAGATTCAACAGAGATACATGGTGAAGAAAGCACTGCTGATGCTTTCATAATCCAATCGAAATCTTCTTGTGTAAGTGTTAAAGAAATTTCTGGCTCAGGCATTGCAATAGGCTTATCTGGTGCAGCAACAATCATATGTGGCGCACAGAAACGATACTTGATTTTGCTGCGGCCTTGCAGACCAGAGATGACCACATTGTTGTCTTGAAAGTCAAGACTTGGATTATCTTTGTGTAGAGATAGAACGGAAAGAAAATTGTTCAAATCATAAACACCAAAGTCAGTTGGAAATTCATCACTGACTGTGGCTTCAGCCATCACATTCTTTTGGGCAGACACAGTACGCAGTGTCTTACCTTTCTTAAACATGATACCTTGATTGATTGAAGCAAAGTTCTTCAAAACGGAAAGTGTATCTGTAGAGAGTTTCATAATTTATTTCCTCGTCAAATCATGGTTATGTAAAGCCATTATAGCATAGTGAACTACTTTAAGCAAGTCATCTCTGTTGTAGCCATTCTTTTTACCGTAACGCTGTGCATACTTCATGATGTTTCCAATAAAGAATCCTTCACCGTGCCCACAGTCTATAATGAATTCTGAAGTTTGGAATTTATTGAGTGAATAGTGTTGACCGTATGTCTTGTCGATATACTGCTTTAGTTCGGCAAGAATACGATCTTCACTATACTTGTACTCTATCAAAGTCTACCAGTATACTGTGCAACAGCGGGCATGTTGCCAGTAAATGCATATGTACCAATGTGTTGTGTTCTCATCCATGGACACAACCAAACTTGTCCACCAATTTTACGCCACATTTGACAGAACATATAGTCCTCTGATAGATATCGCTCCGAGCCACCACCAACACAAGAATCTTTGGTATCGATTACGGTGTCAAAGTATGCATGAATGTATCGTGAGCCATCAAAGTGTGCTTGTCCAATATGATCAGGTTTATAACGAATGAAAGGATATGCTTCTTTGAGTTTATCAAACACACCACGTTTAATCATCATATGACCCGTACCAATCTCCATAACTTCTAGAGGGTCAGATACTTGAAATTGTTGTGTACCTTTGACTACGTTGAACACATATTCACCAACAAGATTCTCAAGTTCTCTTGGATTTAAATCTGGATGTTTACGTGCAGTTTCAGCAATGTTACCCCAATTGATAGACTTCTTAGGATAAGGACCGCCGATAACATCTTTGTCGAGTGCAAGCAGAGCAACAACATCATTCGGGTCAAAATGAATATCTGAATCGATAAACATCATGTGCGTAAAATCTGTACGCAGAAATTCATCTACCAAATAATTTCTTGCACGTGTGATGAGGGATTCGTTGAAGAGAAATGAAAACTTTGTTTCAATACCATAACGAATCATAACAGTTTGAAGGTCAAGGCAAGATTTCATATACAAGCCGTGATTCATACCGCCATACATTGGCGTTGCTACAAAGAGTTTGTTTTTTCTTAGTTCTTCAATATTGACTTCTATTTTCATAATTTATCCATAAAAAAAGAGTAGGAACACATACAAATATATATGCTCCTACTCCGCCAGTTTTTAACCTATTTTAGGCAAACGCTTGACCACCAAGAATTGCGTGTGCAGTGGCAACCATTTCACGGCTAGGCTTACCCAAACGATAGTAAGTAATTGTCTTACCATTGCTGGTAGTTTTCTTGTTGGTATAGATGCAATGACCTTCAGCACGAAGTTCTTCAATGCGGGCGCCAACATTAGTAATACCAAAACGGGACTGTGCTTGTGCAACAGTCAATGTGTTATAAGGACCTTCTTTAGAAAGGTAGTTGAGAATTTTCTGTTTAGCAGACATTCAATTCACTCCATAAAAAAATAGTCGCATCAATTAATCAATGTGTAGAGGCGACTGTTCTCTACATTTTGTTAGTATATAAAAAAAGAGAGAGTGTGTCAACACTCTCTCCTGGCAAATGTATGGTTTAGAAAGGAATTTCTTCTTTATCTACCGAAGTAACTTCAGGTTCTTTGTTGATTGTAGTCTCATCAGCGCCACCATCAACTTTGGTATACAAGTCAAGAAAGGTTGCAGCAGTATCAGCATCAAAACGATTCAAGCAATACTTAATTGCCTTTGTTTTGTCACCGAAGATACCGTATGTTTTGACAATGTGTACCAGACGGCGTGTGGAGATAACTTCATCACAGCCACCATCAGCAAACGTATTACGAATTACGGTAGCCCAGGTAACAAGTTTCTTGGCAAAATCATCATCATCTTTACCGACAGATGACAATTCTTTTTGAACAATTTTGTTTTCTACTTTCGTAGGTGGCCATTCTTGCTCCATTGTGTTAGGGAAACGTTCAAGAAACGCCTCATTCAACACGTTGGTAAACATATAGCGACCATCTTCAGAACCCTTACCCTTTGTGTTAGCAGTAGCGAACACAGTAAAGCCAGGCGCTGGTGTAATCAACTCATTCTTTTTCTTTAGTAAGAATGGTTTACCCTCAAGTACCCGCTGTAAGCACGACAGATTTTGTGCGCCGTAATCAATCTCATCAATACAGAGTACAGCACCCTGACGAGCAGCAACAGTCACAGGACCGTCACGCCATTCCATCTGACCATTGATTAGAACATAGTTACCAAGCAAATCAGATTCATCGGTATCTGGTGTCATTGATACGCAAACAAACTTACGTTTGGCTTTAGCACAAGCCTGTTCAATCGACATTGTTTTACCGTTACCAGAATGACCCGTAACGAAAACAGGAAAGAACATTTTTGATTGCACAATTGACAATACATCGTCAAAGTTGCCAAAAGGTACATAGTTAGCATATTGAGAAGGAATCAGATTCTCAGTCTCAAGATCAGTTGTCACATTGGCAATACGATTGCCCGATTGATTAACGGGTTGTGCAAGCGGGATTACTTGTGCAGTCATATTGACCACAGCAGAGCCGCTAGAATCGACTACAGGCAGTTTATACAAGCCTCGTTTGAGTTTGTTCGATTCATCTTTGATATACCATTGAGGCGTAGAGATACCTAGCTTTTTTGCAACACCTCTAACTTCACCGCGGGTGAATTCAGTCTTACCAGTTGCAGTAAGTGCATCAATAAACGCCTGACGTTTTTCAGTACGACTTGTCATAATATAAACTCCATCACAGTAGAAACTACATTATAAAGGGAATACACCACTTTGTCAAGTAGTGTATTCATTGTCAAACTGCTATCATACCGATGAACTTGCTAACCAGAACACGATTGACCTGACGGGATTTATTGTACTTACCAAATGCTTTAGTCAATGCTGCCGTTGTTTTGGCTTCTGTTTCAAACTCATCATCTTCAACCGTCAATGAATCACCAGGTAGAATGAAGAATGATTCATAGCCAGGATTCTTTGATTCAAGAAACTTTTCCTTGCGTAGAATCTTGACATACTTATTCAATACTTCACCAACTGCCCAATAATTATGTTGAGCATTTTTTTGTTTCAATGCTTCTGCCATTTCTGGATTATACAAACGACGGCGTAATGCCGATTTTGTATTTGTCGAAGGTGCAAGATAGAAACCAATAATCTTTACACCAGTTGTTTTCACTAACCATTCAGAAACAGCAACACGAAGTGCATCTTCATCTTCCGTAAGAGGCACTTGCATTTTATTTTTCTCATCAACAATAATAACATTCATGTATCGATTAGAAAAAATGCCAGACTTATCTTCCGTTGTTACATAACGAGAACATTGATCGGCATCACCATCATGAACTACGCAAAGATTCACAATGTCAAGATTGTTTTGTTTGCGAAACTCATCAATCAGTTTTTTAGTAGCAACCAAAGATTCTGACAATGGTGTATTAGACA
>Ga0208975_1000772_pt1 | contig 14764 bp, 16 predicted proteins | sample GreLakmeER78MSRF_FD_187700 | JGI IMG/M metagenome (GOLD analysis project Ga0208975, IMG submission 187700) | Freshwater lentic microbial communities from great Laurentian Lakes, MI, USA - Great Lakes metaG ER78MSRF (SPAdes) | ecosystem: Environmental > Aquatic > Freshwater > Lake | place: Great... | reverse complement strand
AAATTCTATATTCATAGTTTTATAAAAATCAATTAATGCTTTTTTTTCTGGCGATATTCTCTGAGTATCGAAAATAACAGTATTTCCATGCGTTAGCTCATATTCTTGATAAGCGACACATATTATTTTTAATGGTTTTTATAGCACTATTCTTACCCATTTTATTAAAACCTTGACAGTAGTTTTGAAAAATCAATTTTTTTAATAATTTAGATTTTTCCTGAATGATTCTGGATAAATACTTAACTTGCTCTTATTATATTCCTTATTAACAGCTAAACGATCTCTTGAACTTGACAATTGCATTGTTCTTAGTTTTTCAGCTGCTTCTGAAAAACTCAAAGTATTATTGACTTCAGGAATAGCTTCATTTTTTCTTTGTGCAAAAAGAACATCTGTAGGATCGGGGCTGTCATTTTTTCTAAGCTTTCTTTGCTTTATCAGTTTTTTCAATTCTTTTTCTGATAATTCAGATACAATATATAAATTTTCATCTGTTTTCCATTTTTGAAAATTTCCATTTTTTTCTGTTTTTTTTTCTATTATAACATCATTATAATAACTAATTTCTCCAACATTAACACTTGTAAACGCATCAAGTTCTGAAATTTCAGTTTTTATTAAACTTTGATTTAATTCTTTTTGAATTTCAAAACATTCGTTGAAATATTTATTACTAAATTTTTTCCTATTAGCAAATAAATTTTTAGGTCTAAATTCTCCTTGAAGACTTGAGTAATTAGTAGTTTCTTTCTTTTTTTCATCAATAATTTTATCTATATTTGAAAAATTTATATCATTAACAGCGAATAATTTTTCTCTTGTTGCGTGGTCTTCGAAATTTGTTTTATATAAATCCCTATCAGGGTCATATCCGATGACAGAGTTTCTATCGCGTTCTTCTTTTAACTCGTTTATATTTTTATATGAACCTCTACCATCTGTTATAATAGTTTCTTCGTCAGCTATAAACAAGTAACATTCTTTAAGAATTTTAAATTGTAAATTTGTAGCTCCATTCGTCTTATCTGGGTGTATCTGTTTTGCTAATTTATGATATTTTTTTTTAATAATTTTGATATCTTCGCCTTTAACAGAATCTAAAATGAGATACGGATCTATCTCATTTATTTCAAAATATTTCCGTCTTTCTTCAGTGTCCCACATTACAACTTAAACTATAAAAAAATAAATTGGTAATAGCGAACTAGATTCAATGATTTTTTATTCTCTAGTATATCTATACAAAAGATTGATGAGTTATAATTCTGATTCAATAAATGGTAATTCTTGGAGTAAAAATAGTAGTTCTCAGGGAAATGACTATGGAGATTATCAAAGTTCTCAAATAATCAAAGAACTAACAAAATCACTAAAAAAATCAAGTAGCGATAAAGACAGTCCAGAAGTGGCTATCCTTTCTTGGAAAAATGGTATAGATAATATTTTGAATCGTGTAAAAGAAAAGTATCCTAGCAATTTTAAATTTGATTTTATAAGCAATATATATAATAGAAGGGCTGATCGTAGGACTAAAAATTTAATTGCTTTAAATTTATCAGATAGAAAAACAATCATAAAATATGTCAAAGAATATATTTTGAAAAAAAATAATACCAGTGAACATGTTCGAAAAAATATTGACAATATTTTAATTTATGGAAAAATCGACAAAGATCTTCCTGAAGATACAGTTAGAGAAATAGATTCGCTTCTTGAACTTTATAAAGAAGTATCTCATCAAATTAACAGAGATAGAAGCGTGATGAAATTGATGAATATTAAAAAAAAATAATTTTTTTCTTTTCAAAAAGTATAATGGATCAAGTAAAACGTTTTAAAGCACCATCTCTTTACAAAAATAGCGAAATCAAAGATTTGATAAGCGTTCTTAGTAAGTCTTCGATTGGCGACAATTCTGTAGATATTTTGTCTTCTAAAGTATCAAATTTGAAATTGGCATCAAAAACTAGAGGAGTTTCTAAAAAAATCACAGAAACAAAGAACCAGTTGAAATCTTTTGAAACAAAAAATAAAAAATCATTAAAAAACGTAGAATCTATAAAAAAAAGTTTAGCGGATGAAAATAAAAGAATCCTTGCTCTTCTAGACAGTCTAAAAGACTAATTTATTTCCATGAAATAAATAATTTATTATCAGTCATGTAATTAGCTTTAAATTTCATTTTTTTCATTTTATCAAGAACTTTCATAGTAACTTCATGAACATTAAACAATGGAAATCCTAAAATTATCATAGGTATTTCCTGGATACATTCTGTTTTACCATATCCATTATAATACTTTATAGCTATCATAATTTCACTTACTATTTTATCAACAATGAGATGGTCAGTGTCTTTCTTATAATTTCTTTCATTTTTCAATTGTTCTATGATATCGAAAGTGGCGCAATTGCGACCTTTGTTAGATTTTATCAATTTGATAGAGTCAGGCTTCTTCATTTGAATAAGTAAACAAAATAAATCAAGAAAAAAATTGATTATTTATTTCTGTATGTATGTAAATAACACAAATGTTAGCTGGAACAACTGCATTTATTTCAAATCAAAACATCGTAAATAACATCGCAAATAATAATGAAATTATCATCGAAGACATTTTAAATCAAGCAGAAAATATTCTTATAAGTCTAAATAAAAATTTTCAGAAACAACAAGGATTAAAAAAATATACATGTGGTTGTGCCAGTGGACCAGAAGTAATAGACTGCAAAGGAGATATTCTTTGTTGCAATTGCGGACTTGTTCTAGAGCAAAAAAATATTTCATTCGAAAACGAATCCCAGACTTATGGAAACGGTGAAGACGGAGGAGGAAATTCTGGAAGCAGTAGATGTTCTGGGGCTGTCGATCCTTTGATGGGGAAAAGCAATTATTCTACTTCTATTAAAGGAGAAGGAAGAATGCAAAGTTTACATTTTTGGCAAACTTTTGATTATTCTGAAACTGTTATGATGGAAGTAAAAAAAATATTCACAGAAGCATCGCTTCTTCTTAAAGCCCCGACAAGAGTTATAAGACAATCATGTTTTTATTATAAGTTAGCTTTTAATATTAAGATCAATGATAAGAAATTAATAGTAAGAGGAAAGAACAAAGCGGGGGTTCTTGCTGGATGCTTTTATTTTGCATTAAAAAATGCAAATGCGAGCATCCCGCTTCATTTAATCACTGATCATTTTAAAATAAATAAATCAGTATTTAATAAAAATTGCAAGCTTCTTGAAGAACATTTGAAATCTGAATTTATCGAAGAAGAAAATTGCGACAGCGAATATCTTCATAGAATTTGTAACGTGATAGGAATTCCTTTTAAAGTTCAAAATATATGCAAGACAGTCTTTGATGCATGCAATGAAATCCGACTTTTTTCTGAGATACAAAACATCGCGCTTATATGCGCTTGTATCTATTTCGTCGCAAAAGAAACTGGAAGTATCATTGATATTGTCAAAATTGCCTCAGCTAGTAAAATTTCAAAAGAAACTATAATCAAAAATTCAAAACATTTAACAGACCACAAAATCGAAATATTTAATTATATTAAAACTCAAAAACAATAAAAAAACTTAAAAACTCAAAAACAATAAAAAACTTAAAAACTCAAAAACAATAAAAAACTTAAAAACAATAAAAAACTTAAAAACCCCTAACAAATTTGTTAGGGGTTTTTAAGTTTTTTATTGTTTTCAGAAACCATTCTACTTTCAAGTATTTCAAACTGATTGTATGTGTGTATTTATAATTTTTTAGTATAGATCTTCCGAGCAGTATTGATATCATGCCCCATCACCGCTGCATCAATGTCCATCTCATTCATACTGTGAGTGATCGGGTATTTTTCTGACAGATAAACCTTCCTGAGAATAGTTGTACTGACTTTTTTAGGTTTAAAAATTTTATTAAGGTACTTTGTTAATGTATTTGAATTCATTTGGGTATTATTTGTAGTATTTATTAACATAAATGGCTCAGTATAATCTAAATTTTCTTTTTTGATAATTTGATATTTTTTTATCATTTCTAAAAGGGGTTCTGGTATAAGTATTTTCTGAGTTCCGTAAAATTTTGCAGTTTTATAATTGCAAAGATAAAGTGTATTATTGAACAAATTAATGTAATTAAAATTGAGATCAATATCTTTTTCTAGCAAAGGATCGTTAACTATCTTGACTTTTGTATAGTCATTACGAACCGGTGGTAGTAAAAAATATAGATTTAACACAAGATACTGTTGAAAAACGTCAGCTCTTTGTCTTTTTGTAAAGCTGTCTTTTTTTATAGAAATTTCTAAATTGTCTATTTTATCTTGGATATCTTTACGAGTAATCCAATTTTCTTCTTCTTTGGTATTTTTTTCGTTTTCTTTATAAACAGCGTCATTTTCATTTGCTAGTTTCTTAAGATACTCCCTGTAAATTTTTTTGATTTTTTCATCAAAATTAACTGCCGAGTCAATAAGTACTATGATACTTGTTAGCATTACTTTTCTTGAAAAACAATTTGTTATATTTTCAAGATATTCTATAACACTCTCGTGATCCGCGAAGTAAAGAACATTGGGCTTGGCACTGTTAAAAAGTTCTTTAGAAATTTTTCTGATATTTCTAAGATAATCTTTTATCGAAGAGTCTTTTATTTCTTTCTTTTTTGATATTTTATGTGATTTAATATCATTAAATGCTTTAATATAAAACCCCATCTATTTTTCATAAATAAAATAATTTCATAAATTTTTATTTATGAAATCAAATAAATTTTTGCATCAAATATGCTTTTTTCCTATATTTTTCATTATAAATTGGCAAATCATCTTCTACAAAGTATCCAAAAACTTTTGGTTTAGGCTTGAACTGTTGCCTGAATTTATAGTAAAATGTGGTATTTTACTATGAATTCTTTAAGTTAAAAAATTCGGAAAGACTTAAAAAAATAAAACATAAAATAAACAATAAAATGGACCAGAGAGTTGAAGCGCTTCTAAAAAGACCACAACTTCAGCAGCTAAGCGTTGAGTGGTTCGCCGCAAGACCGAGCTTAATTACAGCTTCGTCAGCAGCGAGTTTGCTCGTTCGCGATAGTATGACGTGCGATAAATATATAGAAACCTATAAGCTTGAAGATATCTTTGATAAAGACGGGAAGTGTTGTAACCCTTATTCTAGTAAAACCCAGTATTTCCTAGATCGTTGTAGAGGTAGTAAGTTTACAGGATCAGCCGCAACTTTTTTTGGACAAAAATACGAAAGCGTCGCGTCAGATATTTATAGTAATATTACAGGAGAAGAAGTATTAGAATTTGGATTACTGGTTCACCCGACTATACCATTAATTGCCGCCAGTCCAGATGGGATCACTCCGTCTGGAATCATGATTGAAATAAAATGCCCGTACCGCAGAGCGATCACAGGTATTCCTCCGTTATATTATTATTTTCAATGCCAGCTACAATTAGAAGTATGTGATTTAGAAATTTGCGACTTCACTGAATTTTCATTTACAGAATTCGAGTCAGAAGAAGAGTGGCTAGATGATACAACATTAGAATTTGGGCCGATAAGATTCAGAGGACTTTTTATACAAACAGAAGTTCCAGATTCAGAAACAGGAGAATTTCATCCTAAAAATAATAAATATATTTATCCTGAAAGAAATCTTTTGGACAACTCGGAACTTCTAAGTAGTTGGGCAAAAGAGAATAAAGGCCGCCTTGACAAAGAAAATGACGGCTCTAAAAAAATAAGCATTACATATTGGAAAGTATTCAATCACTGCATCACGAGAATCGTTCGCAACCCTGATTGGTTTAAGAATGTTCTTCCGGTATTCGAAAAAGAATGGAAAAGACTTCAATTTTATAAAAAGGGAGATAATTACAAACATCTTCTCCAGAAAAAACAAAAAACAGATAACGGTAAAGCTGTTACTCTTAATTCATTTTCAAGTAATGGTAGTTCTGGATGCATCTTATCTGATGATTCAGAATAAAATTATTAATAATAATATTTTTTTTATTATTAATGAATATATAAAGGCCATGTCTTTATTCAGAAAAAATTCTTCAGTAATAGAATTGACCCCGTCAAACTTTGACAGTAAGACCCAGAAGATATCTCATTATCTTCTTGCTAACGGGACTAAAGGAATGGTAATGTTCGGTGCACATTGGTGCGGACATTGTAAGAGAGCATCGCCTGAATATGAAAAAGCTGCAAATGCATTAGGAAGCAGCTTCCCATTGTTTTATCTTGATTGCGAGAAGTACGGAGAATTTGCCAGTAAAACTTTAGGAATTAATGGATATCCAACAATTAAATACATTAATAAGACTGGGAAACCATATAAATTATATGATGGCGAGCGAAGTTATCAAGGGTTTTTAATGGGAGTATGTGCAGAATCTGCAATCTGTAAAAAATAAATGTTTTTTTAAAGTTCACCGAGACACTTAAAGTTCGCCAAGACAATTGTAAAATATCAGCATCAACGAGCCATTTACTATAAAAGTAAATTGAAGAAAAAAAAATTTAATTTTAATTTCAATTAATTAAAATTAAACCAATTATAAGATATGCTTTCGTTGCCTAATGAAATTTTAATTTCAATATTTTCCCACCTTGATATAAAATCTTATTTATCAACATTAAAAATTGTAGGCAATTTTAATCCCCGAATAAAATGGTGTCTTCTTAACAATTTCACAGTCAAAGAAATCAAAAAAAATACTGACCCCGAACTTGCTAAAAAAATTATAGATCACTATATCAGCAGTAATGAAGTCGTCAAGATCACAGAAGATATTCTTGATAAGTTATTTGTAATCATCGGAGAAGATTCGGGGTATTATTACAAGATTTTAGAAAAAAATGTAATAATAGATAATACATGTATTATAAAAAATCTTATAGCAAAAAAAATATGCGACCCTTATTTTTTATTAAATTTAGCAGCTAAATACAATGCTTTAAAAACTATTAAGTTCCTTATAGAAGATTTAAAATTAGACCTTGTCTCACAAGGAGACTATCCTATAAAATTAAGTATTTCGCAAGGATTTTGCGATATGAACATGTATTTATACAGTATTTACATTAAAAATAATTTTGATCTAAATTTTAAGTCATTGATCAAATGTTGCATCAAATATAATAATAAAAAAACCATTCAATATATATTAAACACGAATAGTGATAAAAACTTAATTAATGCTGTAATTATCGACAGTGTTGTATATGGTAATAAAGATATTCTTGATCATTTTATAAACAATAAAATACAAGATAATATCATAATAAAATCTATAAAAATTGCATGTTGCTCAGGGAATAAAGTGATTCTTGAAAAACTACTTTCTACTTTTGATTCTGAAATTTATTCAAAATTCAAAATTGTATTTGAAGAATCACTTTATATGCACAATCATTATAAATTACTAGAAATATTATGTAAATACTGTTAAAAAAAAATTGAATAAAATCATATATAAATCAATAAAAACTACAAAAACAATGCCAGTTCTTGAACTTGAAATAAATCTTAACAATATTACTTATTCTGAACGACAAAGTTTAATTCTTAAAGAATTGAACAATGACATAGATGATCTAATAGAATCTTTTGATTCTATTAGTGTGTCTACTGCGAGTAACACATGCGTGATCAATCAATGCGGGTATGCTATCATAGATATCACACGTGATATCTATGGGAACAATACTGTAATAATATCCAATGAACACGATTCTACAATGAAATGTAGATTGACAAGCGGAAACATTTCAGGTATCAGCAAAATTACCCCAATTATCTTCAAAGAATATGCATTAATATGCGATAAAAATTATCGCATACTTATTGAAACGATCTAAACTTAAAAAATAAAAACCCCTTTAAAATAACACTTAAAGGGGTTTTTTTACGTAGTTATTTTAGATATACAAGAGTACCAAGTAATGGAGCAAGAAATAACGACAATATTTAAATGTGGTATTTCTGGCATTGTATATGAAATGTGTTATCCAAGTAAAGCAACTTTTTTACGAATTCCGATACTTTCTGGAATATCGTTGGTATCATCAGTTTGTTTGATACCATTTACACCAGTAAAATTATATAGAAAAATAAGAAAATATAGAATAAAACATGAAAAATAATGTTATTATTTTATGTTTTAAGAGTATCGATGGTTCTTAGAATAGGCACAGACTGTTCTGGAATTGAAGCCCCGTTAATCGCGTTAAAGTCTCTAAATATAGAATATTCCCAGATTTGGAGATGCGATAATGATACTTTTACTAATAAAACTGCCGAAGCAAATTTCAAAAAACCTAATTTACTATTTACTGATATTACTACTAGAAATAATAAAAAATTACCAGAAATAGATCTATATGTATGCGGATTTCCGTGTCAACCTTTTAGTACTATCGGAGAAAGGAAAGGGATATTGGATCCAAGATCTAATGTTATATCTGCAATGTTAGATACAATTAAAGAAAGTAAGCCAAAAATATTAATTCTTGAAAATGTTCTAGGTTTTAAAAGTATTTCTGATGGGAAAATGTATTCTAATTTGATAGAAATTTTAAGTGAAAAGTACAGTATCAATGCAAGCGTATATAACACGAAAAAATTTGGTCTTCCTCAAAATCGCCAACGAATCTATTTTGTTGGAATTAGAAAAGACATCCAGAAAAAAGATTTTATTAAACCAAAAGAAAAAAAGATGCGGGCATTACGAGAAATACTTGATTTACAATTGAAAGGGGTAAGTAATATTTATAAAGATCGTGGTTATAATATTAAAACTGATATGGAATTTAATATAATCAACACGGTATTTTCTACGCAGCGTAAAATTATGTATAATATTGTTCCAACTATTGCTACAAATAGTAATAGTCACTTCATATATGAATTAAACAGGCCTATATCTATTTTAGAATTACTACTTCTTCAAGGATTTCCAAAAAAATTCAAACAAGTAGTAAATAATTCTCAATTTAAAAAACAGATAGGGAACAGCATGAGTGTCCCAGTATTAAAATATATAATAAAAGAAGCATTGAAATGTATTTAAAATACACTTAAACCAAAAGTTTTTGGATCACTTATATTTTACTGAAAAGACCATTTTTGATTTTCTGATAGCCGACCAGATTGAATTACTATTTTAGAATTAGCATCAGAAGCAAGATTTTTACCCGATTTTTTATGTGTAATAAACCCATTATACGAGTCATAGATCCATTTCATATATGTATTCCCTGTAGAGCATTCTCCAAAATAAGCATCAGTTCCATCTCCATCTAAACATTTTCCTGTTTCTTTATGTTTTATAAGTTCCGTAGAAGGGTCATAATACCAATTTTGCCACCCATTTCCTGTAGAACAATCTCCAAAATAAACATTTGTCCCATTTCCATCTATACATTTACCAGTTGCATTATTTTTTATTAGTTTATAAGTAAGAGAAGTTGACGCAGCTTCAGGAGCAACTTCAGGAGCAGGGTCAGAATACGGGCCTTTATAAGCACAGTCCCAGCATGGAGTTTCACTGCATACATTATTACATGTACTGGCAGATACGCCAGAATTGATCTGATTTGGACATACGCCAGCGCACATTGAAGCATTGCCAGACGGCTCTCTGACAATTGGAGCAATTGTTGTAGTAGTAGTAGTAGGTTCAAGAAGCAAATTTATAGAAGAAACTGTTGAATTAGTTGTCGTGGTCACAGGAGCAAGCTGAGTATTATTATATGGTCCTTTATAGGTACAGTCCCAGCAATTAGATTCCGAACAGTATTCTGGACACTTAGTATAGTCAGGTGAATTTGACGTACTGCAAAAACTGCTGCAATAATCTTTAAATCCAGAAGGAGCTTTAACTGTAGGATCAACTACAGGAGCAATTACAGGATCAACTACAGGAGCAACTACAGGAGCAACTACAGGAGCAACTACAGGAGCAACTACAGGAGCAACTACAGGAGCAACTATAGGAGCAACTACAGGTAAAGGTGAAAGCAATGAATTTATCAAAGAAACAGTTGAATTAGTCGTAGTCGTGGTCGTTGCAGGCACTGTAGCTGTATCAGTCGAACCATCTAGAGTTTGGATAGGAATATTATTAGGGTCAGTAGGAGCCATAAGAGTTTCTCCTGGTGTTATCACATTATTTATAGGGGAAACATTGATTTCTGAAGTTACTAATTTTTTAGGAGTAAATGCTCCTGCCATCAATGCAGAAATCAATAATAATATAATTATTGTTACAATCGTTGAAATAATCATGATAATATTAGAAGTTTCCATTTTTATATATATTATAGTACATATAAAAATATTTTTATTTACTTGTCAAATAAATCAGCGCAGCGTCTGTGATACTTATCCATTCAACTTCATTTATTACTTTAAGGCAAAATACGGTACTCCAACGTCGCGAATGCTTCATATTATACAAATTTAATAGATATTGTTCTTTCAGATCTAAATCATGAATAATAATTTTTTTGACTTTGCTTTTTAATAAACTATGATTTTCACTATTGTAAATTTTCTTAAATATTTTAGATATACTGCTAGCATTTGAAAGAGTGTTCCAGTTATTAATAAGTCTTTTCATTTTTTCTGGATCATCTGATAAAGCCCCATATTTTTTAGCTTTTTCACTGCAAAGTCCAGAGTAAATTAAATTTGGTTCTTTTAAAGACCGTCTATCTAAAAGCAGTCCTATATTTTCAAGAACTGTATCAGAAATAATTTCACTTAAAAACAATTCCGGATTTTTACATTTACTTATTTTTAAAAGTATCCGATTTTGATTTATAAAATAATTACGGTAAGCTTCCATTATTTTTTCAGGACAATACACTTTTCTCCTACAGATATCAGGCCTTGAAGTTCCTGTAATTCTTCCAAGTCTTTGGTTTATTCCAGTAGAATATGCTGAACTTGAACCTGCGTAAAATAAAATAGTTGCAGTGAGCGGGTATTCCCCTTTCTTAGAACTAACAAATGATACGCCCCTATCCATTAGACGATGACCTATGACTATAACAGCTCCCTCGTAATTTGTTTCAACGTCGGCAAAACAGCTTGATATACTTTCAAATTGTTTATCTTTTCCTAGAACTTTTATATTTATTCCATTATAAATTATTATAGGACAATCGAATTTATTATAAATTTCCTTTGCTAAAATATGTTGATTTTCATTTTTACTTTCAGAACAATAAAGTATTGCCTCCTTTGTCTTATTTTCATTGATACGTTTTACTTCTTTCTCAAGAAAATCAAAATTAGCCCCATCCCATTCGGAATATGCTGAAATAATACGATAATTTTTAGGATCTTGAATTACCAGTGTGTTTTTAATTTTGATATCATAAAGTAGATAACAATTTTCAGGAGTAGCGCTTACGAATATTCTTTTATAATTAATCAGCTTAAGTTTGCTGACACTATTAAGATGCATTATCCATGAAGAATGTGATACAGGAGAATTTTCAATTACTTCTGATACATTATCGATTTTATTGATTGTATCTCCTTCATCATGAAAAAGATAATATGATTTTATACTTTTATTTATCTTTAACGTCAATTTAATTATTTTATCAAGTTTAACACTTTGTTTAGAATTATTGAGAACCAAAATAACAATTTTTCCAGACGCATTTTTAATTGTTTTGAAAAATAAATTAATTCTACTTAGCTTAATACTGTTGAGAGTAACTACGTTAAGCCCGGCTTCCTCTGATCTTTGCTTCATTTGCTCCATTTGGTCTTTTCTATTATCTGACACAATTACACAAATACAGTGGTATTTAATAATTTTGATAGTATCAAGAATAGCCTGGGTTTTACCTATTTGAGTTTTACTTGTTATCAGCATATTTTCAACTAATCCTGGGACTTCGTTTATCGTATTTAACTTTTCTTGGAATGCTTCCATTGGTCGTATTTTAATAAAATAATTTCTTTTTAACTCTTGATATTTTTTTATATATTTAAAATAGGAACCTTCACATGAAAGAAAGCATTCATTTTGATAAAATACCATGCAATGTATTAATGATTAATAAAAAGGGAGACATCTTACAGGTGTCAGAATATGCAAAAAACAGTAAATTATTTGATACCTTATTAACACCTGGTTCGCATAATATAAAAGTGTTATTTGTCAGAGAAATTAGCATGGACGATATTACTGAAGATGATTATAAATGTTATTTCAAAATTAATGATAAAATAATAGAAGTCACTTTAAATAAAATACCAATAGGAGAAAACAGATTTATTATTTTTATCAAAGACGACTTTAAGTCTCTTGAAGTCACAAATAAATTCATGGCTAATTTAAGCCATGAAATCAGGACACCTCTTAATGGGATAATTGGCATGGTAACTCTTCTTCTTGATACAGACCTCGACAGTGACCAAGTAAATTATCTTGACATGCTTAAAGAATCAGGGTTTAATTTGATGAAAATAGTGAATGATATTTTAGATTATTCAAAATTAGAAGCTGGTAAATTTTCTTTAACATTAAAACCTTTTTATATTCGTGAATGTATAGAAATAGCCCATGATATTGTAGCTCTTAAAGCTGATGAAAAAAGAATAGAAATGACCTTTGTAATCGATAACAGTGTTCTCGATTATCTTATAGGGGATTCTCAGAGAATACAGCAAATTTTGATAAATCTATATTCTAATTCTATAAAATTTACAGAAATCAAGGGGAAAGTAAATACAAAAGTTTCTATTGAATTTACAGAAGAAATTAGTCCAAAAAATATCACATTAGTTTTTTCTGTTAAAGACAATGGTAAAGGCATATCAAAAGAACACGAAACCCTTCTTTTTAAATCTTATAGTCAATTATTTTCTGAGTATTCGGAAACAAGTGATACATCGAACGAAGGATCCGGTCTTGGACTTGCTATATGCAAAGAACTCTGTTCTTTAATGCTTGGTGATATCTGGTTAAATAACAGTTCTAAAGAAGGAAGTGAATTTTGTTTTAGAATTCAACTAGAGAGACCGCGTGAAGATTATTTCATTGATGATAATAGTTATATAGATCCTACAATTCTAAAAGGAAAAAAAGTTCTAATCGTAGATGATAACACTATCAATCGTATAAGTATTTCTAAAATGATAAGTAAATGGGGGATGATACCTTATCCTTGTTCTACAAGCGAAGAAGCACTTATATTTCTTAAAACAGCACCAGTATATGATATAGCTTTACTTGACATATATATACCGAAATTCAATGGTATAGGTTTGGCAAAAAAAATAAAAGAATTAAAAATACATATTCCTTTGGTCGCGCTTTCAAGTATAGGGGACAAGATAGCAAATATAGGAAAAGAATTATTTGTATATTTATTGACTAAACCTGTCAAAGAAAGAAAATTAATATCTGTCTGTCATCATATTTTTAGCAATACTCAGGAATTTGGGAAAACAAAAACAGAACCTCGCATAGAAGATCCTGAAATTAAAATTTTGATAGATGATGATATTTCGATCAATAGAAATGTTCTTTCGGCGCAATTAAAAAAATTAGGGTTTTCAAATATAACAGAAGTAAGTAATGGTGCCGAAGCAAAAACTATGCTTTTTAACCGTCATTTCGATATTTGCTTTATAGATATTAAAACTCCAAAACTTGACGGGTTCGGTCTTCTTAAATGTATAGAGAAAAATATGTATTCTCCGCCTTATACTGTAGCTATGACAGCTTTAAACAGTGATGTTGCACAATCTGGATCAAAAGGTAATTTTGATAATTATTTATATAAACCAGTAGAATTTTCCAGATTACAAGACGTCATGGAAGATTTTTCAAATTATAAAAATAATAATAATAATAAAATAAAATTATTGTAATTTTGAATAAGGTTAAAGAAATAAAAATATTAACATGTACCATGACAAATCCTAAATCATTCCAGACAAGAGCAGTCGAGGCTCTTACATCATATCAAGCTAAATGCAGTCAATACGCATGGCTGCATAAAGAAGAATGCGCAATGTATAAAGTTCGTAATAAAATTATTAATATTACAAATATCACTATTACTTCTATCACAGCTACGATAACAGTTATAACAGCTACCTTTACTATTAGAAGTAAACTGGCTTCAGATATAATAACTGTTTCAACTGCTATTTTACTGTATATGACAGCATTTATCAGTGGGCTCCAGCATTTTTTTGATTATGAAAAAAATGCTGAAAATCATCGTACAGCTTCTCTTAGATTTACAAATATGTCCAACAATATCAAACGAACTCTTGTTTTAGATATTGAAAATGCTCAAACCCTTGTTGATTATTTTAAATGGGCTTCTTCCGAATATGAAAATATTATATCAAGTTCTCCGGAATTATTCCTAAGTTCGCTTCAAAAATTTGAAAAAAAATTTGGAATAGAAATTGAACCTCAAAGCAAATTCGATTTAACTACTGCAGACACTTCATTTGATACAACTGTAGATATTTCCAAAGAAATTTCAAATGAAAATAGAATAAAATATGAAATGGACAGATTTTTAAACTTTTAATTTCCGAAAATTGTCTTAAAAAATGAGTAATCAACGTACATGAAAAAACCCCTTAAACTTTTTTTTGTTTAAGGGGTTTTTTTTTGGGTTTTTTAAGTTTTTTTTGGGTTTTTTAAGTTTTTTTTGGGTTTTTTAAGTTTTTTTTGGGTTTTTTAAG
>Ga0208975_1000771_pt1 | contig 14766 bp, 32 predicted proteins | sample GreLakmeER78MSRF_FD_187700 | JGI IMG/M metagenome (GOLD analysis project Ga0208975, IMG submission 187700) | Freshwater lentic microbial communities from great Laurentian Lakes, MI, USA - Great Lakes metaG ER78MSRF (SPAdes) | ecosystem: Environmental > Aquatic > Freshwater > Lake | place: Great... | reverse complement strand
AGATTGCTCTGGTTGGGATATTATGTTTATCCATATACTCCATTGTCTTAGGCTCTTTGTAGTGAACCGACACCCAATTATCTAATTTTTTCATCAGTTCATATCTTTCTAGTAAACTCAACTCTCGTTCCTCAATCTTTAATCCCCACCTTTGGGAGAACTCTGTATCGGTTTTACATTTGTTGATGAATTCATCCGTAGTCATCAACCTTGTGCAATTTTGATGGGGGTCATCAACGTGGATTTCATAATCGGGTTCTTCTACAGAATTTGCAATCTTAGAATATTTCCGATAAGCCTCATCCAATAATTCTTGTTGTTCTTTATTCATAACTTTCTATTGTTTTTTCTAATTGATGAAACATTTCTTTAATTCTCATTCCCAACTCGTATGGGTCGGCATGTTTAACCGTTTCTAATGTTAGAATATGATTGGCTTTAAACCATTGAGGTGTTTTGGATTGTTTTTCTTGCCCCCACATTCCCTTATATGTTCTATAAGCAACATCATGCATTGTTACCATACAATCAAATCGTATCTCACAAACTCGTCTTGTGTCAGCAACTACTTCGGGTACTGATGTTATGTCAATTTCATCCACTGGTGTTATGTCAATTTTTTCCCATTCCTTATGTGTTTCATCACCAACTAGCCTATAATGTTTACCATTATTTTCCCAAATACAATCCCAATTTTCTTTTATTTGTGGATTATCAGGGTATGCTCTACCTGATTGGTCATAATTCAGATTTCCTTTTTTGATTTTTTTACTCATAACTTTCTATTGTTTTATCGTTGTATGTTATTGTGATTAGTTTGGTTGGTGTTGGTTCATAGTAACTATCACTAAAATCAGGCATATTAGATTCATTATATTCCATCCCTGTCTGGTAGTTGTTAGAAAACCAAAGTTTGTACCTTTCTGGATTTGTGAGTTTTCTAGATACTATTTTCAATCCCCACCTTTGGGAGAACTCAGAATCGGTTTTGCATTTCTCGATAAATTCTTCTTTTAATAAAGGTCTTCCAGTAACAAAATATGGTTTGGTGTTATCAGATATATTCATCTCAATAATAACATCCCACCTCGTATCGTCAAAGTTTTCCATTTTATATTTGGAAAATTGATTAAAGGCTTCATCCAATAATTCTTGTTGTTGTTTATTCATCCTCATTGTCTCTTAAATTTTTAAGTTCTTCAATTATATTATTATTCATATCAGTAACAAAATCTCTTTCTAACATGTTCATCAATGCTTGTTCGGCGTCTAAACCATGTTCATTTGTTGCTAATTCAATACACTCATCATCTGATTTGTTATGCCAAAATGATAGATGTTCGAGAAATGCGTTAGCATCATTAATAATAATTGTTTTTCCTCCTTCGTTATTCATCTCGTTGTTCATTTTCATAGAATTCTTTGATAAAACTAACCACTTCATCGGGGACCGGTATCATATCACCGTAACTTGTCTCATGTTCCATTAGACCTCTGTCCAATAAAGATGCTATCCAACCTGAATATTCAGGGGATATGTTCAATTCTAACTTATTCATAACTTTTTATTTTTAATTTTCTTCACTTGCTATAATCTCTTTGACGTATTTCTCAACAATGTGGTCTGGGGCTGGAACGATATCAAGACTATGGGCAATTTCGGTCAGACCAAATACTTTATCAATCATTAGTTCTTTTCTTAAAGAATCTGCATCTAGTTTGGTGGGTTTTTCCCAATATCCAACAAAATGAAGAATGTCTAACATTTCTCCTTCCTGGTTTGGATCTACGACCATCAGTCCGTATTTAATGTCTTTGGGATCCTGTTGATTGGAATTAATAATCTCTTTCAGGTGCTGAATCTCAGCAATTACGTCATCCCCTAATTCAATTTTGGAGATCAAGCATAACTCCGTAATTTGCTGCTCGTAAAGCTCAAATAAAGCTTTTATTGCCGCTTTCTTTTCCATAGATTTATATTTTTAGGTGGTTTGGTACAAATATAACAAAAATTCAAAAAAAATCAATTTGCCCCATATTCTTCTTCTACTACATCCATGAGTTTCAGATGAATATCTAAGCCGTAAGGTATATTTTCTTTTAATGCGAATGCGTACATCAACGTATACAATTCGTAACAAAAACTTCCTATCTCTCTATAAAAAGTCTGTATCTCTTTCATTTTTGTTATCAAACGTATATTCATTTTTTGAACATTTGAATTTTAGCGTCTACTTCTGTTAACTCAGACCAAGTACCAAGATAAGTTATTGCTCTAACTTTTCTATTATCAATCCACACGTATTCTTGACCATCTTGAATACGCGGTTTATCCATAATCAAACCATGATATTTGAATCCGTGTATATCTAACCAATTTTCGGTGATTGTCCTGTCTTTGGATTCACGAGCGGTAAAGAAAGTAATGATATTTCCTTCAGCGTACCATTTGTTGATAATGGTTTGAGCACCAGCCATAGGTTTTGCATTTGGATAAAGGTGACTATTCTCATTACTGATATCATCACAAATGGTTCCATCAATATCGATTAAGAATATTCTACTCATTGGCTGAATGTTAACATCGTATCATCACACCAAATAGGTGTTTTATCACCAGTGTAAGTGGCCACTACTTTATGATCAAAATATTCAACGGCTTCAGTTGACTCCATCCCTTTTTCTAAAAGTATTTGTAAACATTTATCTATCGAGTAAATAACCCTGTGAGATTCTTCGTCCACACCCAAAATAGCATCGTCAAAACCATCCACTAAAACCAAATTTACATTTTTATAAACTTCGAAAATTTTTTCTAAATCTATGTTCATATCGTCAGTTACATTTACAATTACCAGTCCATTTACCACATATACATGGTTTGGGTGGTTGTTTTGATAATTTATAATCATCCAAAACATATTTTATATTGTTCAAATAAGTCCAAGCGGATTCTCCGTGTTCATTAATTGGGAAATCCGTACCATTATTGACCAATTCACTCCACAACAATTCAAATTGAAGATCAATTACCTTCATAAGGTATTCAGGTGAGTCTATAGTTTGGTTCATTTTAATTTAATTTTTTCTATGAAATTATCCACTAATATTTTTGCTGTTGAGTAGTTGGTGGCTAAAGGAATCTCATGAACATCGCATACTCTCATCAACATTTGAACATCAGGTTCGTGTGGGTGTTTGTCCAAAGGATCCCTAAAGAACAATACAGCATCTAGTTCTTTTTTTGCTACCATTGCCGCAATCTCAGCGTCACCACCTTTTGGCCCTGAATTAACCGTAACTACATTGTTAACACCGGAATACAAAATTCTTTGTCCAGTTGATTGTGTGGCAATTATGGTAACTCTTTTGTCTGTAAAAAAAGAAAGTCTCTTCATCACAAACGCAACAATGTCAGCTTTTTTTCCGTCGTGAGCTATCAGTGCTATTTTCATAATTTTTTATATTTTTTTTGTAAACAACTTCAACACTTACAGGCCCTCCTCGAGTGATTGAATAATCGTATTTCCAGGTTTGTTTACTAAATTCGTCCTCAAAAACCTTCGTGAATTTTTCGGGATTAGTCGTTGAAGATTTTTTTTCCATTAGGATCAAAATAAATAAAACTATGTGATTTTAAATCTTCATCGTATTTGTACTGAACCAACAAGTTGTTTTCTTTATGAAGAAATTTATTGTCCCCCAAATTGTGATAGGTGTTGATGATATTTTTAAACATTTCTGTCGCCAATTCATCTGAACTTGTGGCTTGAGTACACATAAAGTTTTTAGACTCTCCCCACTTAAAAAAATACATGGTCATAAAGTCATACCTTACGGTATAAATAACCCAATACTCTTGTTGTTTAATTGTTTCCCACTCCGTGGTACCAAATTGCATTCGGTTTCTTTCTTTAATCTCTGGTACCGTAAAAGAGACCATTGGTTTCTGAGCAAATACAACAAAGGTGGTCAGAGATAACAAAATGGTTAAAATAAATTTTTTCATAGATGTCTTTTTAGTAATTCAATTATAGTAATAATTTCTTCTTTATCAACCAACAAATCACCCCAATATTCACGATCAACAGAATATGATTGTCCTTGGGGTGATACTAATTGTTCTTTCATTTCGAAAAAATTCAGACCATCAAGAACAGACATTCTAACTTCTTTGTTCTCTAACGGAAACTCAAAACATGCTTTTTTACTTTCAGAATCAAAATAAAAAACTAGATAAGATTCAGTATCTCTGATTATTTGTTTCCTCATTTAATATATTAATTGTATTTTGTTTAATCAAATATAACTTCAAAAAAAAATATTTCAAATTTTTAGTGTTTGTTAATTGTTAATGAAACTGTTCAAGTAACTCTGAGAGTTCTCGATTGAAATATGTTTTGTTAACTGGTGGTTGGTAAAGTTCATCAAAATTGAAAGTTGGTCTTGATTCTTCCAAAAACGTATTAAGTACACAGTACAAATCTCCGTCACATTCGTCTATAGTATTTAATACAAGTTCTTCAGTACCTAAATTTAATACATTAACTTCAATCTTAGCTCCATTGCGATCCAATTCGATTACAGTTCCAATTTCACTCAAAGTTTCTCTCAATTTTTTCAAAAAATAATCATAATGTGCCTTTTCTATGCTAATTTCCATAGCATCATGTATTATATTTCTAATTTCAAAATCAGAATCATAGTTTTCGATAAAATCTTCTAGATGACTTTCGAAGTCAGAACTTTGACTGTCTTTATTTAACAATTCCCTTATCTTTTGTTCATTTTCATTATTGACCATCCACAAACCATCCTGCCAGGTGTAAGTACCGTGTAAACCAATTACTTCACTGATATCACTAGTCAACATTTCTTCAATGAAATATGTTCTAACTACACCACCATTAGGAGTTTTTTTTGCGCCCATTGAAAAATCTCCATATACAAAGTCACCGATCCCGTCAGGTTTTAAAGATAATACGAACTTAGTATTTGGTGGTTTAAAATCAATTAAACCCATCCTAGACAAGATTAGTTTATCTGTTATTTTATTAAACAAATCAGGTTTTACCTCAAATAATTTTTTAATTTGTTCTTCATTCAAATCTTTTAATTTAAAATCTTTTTCACAACCATATTCACAACCAAATCCTTTGATTAAATCTGTGTTTATTAGTAAATCCACAATGAAAGGGTGATAACTTTCATCAGGTTTTGAATTTTTTGGACCTTTCAATTGATACAAAATTCCATCATTTTTACCTATAGCCCCTGTCAAATGACTTTTATTGAGACTGAATTTTTGGTTTAAGTTTATATTTTCTCTGAGTGAAATCAAATTGTTCAAAGAATAAGTTCTTCCACAATGACCCATTCTGTTGCATTCTTCATTTGAATCATTGGTTTGTAGATCTGCCCAATAGAAACCATAATCACCATCCCTATAATCTCGTATAATTGGATTTTGTTCTGTATAATTTATTTGACCTTGTCCAGTAGACAACGAATCGTGCCACTCATCTGATTTTTGTGAAAGTTCAAAAAAATCCAAATTTTTGTAATCTCCTAAATTACCATTCAAACCAACTCTAATCCAATCCATTATTGAATTGATTTGATTCATTGTGGCTGAATTTAGTTTAGTGTTGTTAATGAAATTGACGGCATCATGTTTTGTGATATATTTTGAAGGTTCAAATGTTTGTATTCGATTCAAAACAAAATCAATAAATTTATTTGCCATCCACACAGATAGTGAACCACATGCGTCGGTTAATTTCTGAGCAACTATTTGATTGAGTCCTAATTTAAAAATTAAAATTTGTTTTTTTTTCATTTCGGTTATCAATTCTCGAACCAAACCAATGAATTTTTTTTCACGCATAAAGGTAAATACTTTCAAAAAGAAAAAAAGGGCCCACCTTTCGATGGACCCTTGACTACGACTAACACATGCTCTCAGCTAATTCCCAGAGTTCTGTGTTAATTTTGTTGACTCTTTCGAAATCTTTGAGTTCTCGTGAAACTCTCGATTTACTCCCCGAGCCATTGGGATACGAAACACCACCCCTGATGAATTTTTCCTGAACAACGTTGAAGGTAGTCCACATGTTCTTAGATTGATCTCCTTCACGAAGAGGATTGAGGAACGTTTCAAAGGACGAGGTTTTCAATTTAGGATTAATCCACTTGATATTCCACGCCTCATTCACGTACTGACATTGCTCATCAAATGTCAGTTGTCTCTCTGTCAATCTTTTCACTGAATCAGCGATAATTGGAAGCCTTTCAACGAATTGATCAGTCACCCTCCTTACTTCTCCCAAATCGAAGTTCAAGTGTCGAACACTGAACTTTTCTGAAATGGAACTTGGTACGGTCAATCCATTCGAACAAACCAATCGGTGAAGACCAGTTGCTAACTGAAATCCACTCTTACCATCATGTGAGTTGGTTAGAATAATTTCAGGAATGGTATCACCAACTTGTGCCGACCCTTGCAGTTTCATACGTACTGTGTGTTTGCCGTATTGTGACCTACCACGTTGAGATGCGGTTGAGATTTCCCAACCTTCGGTCAAAAAGTTTTCGATGACCTCATGAGTAGGTACGAAAACATATTTATTGGACAAATTGGGTGATGGACTTGTGGTGAAAATTGATGGTACGTCAAGTTTCAAGGTTTCTGGTGTGTGTTTCATTTTGTCGTTGTTTTGTGATACAAATGTAGTAAGAAATTTCGGTTTGACAAACTATTTATTAAAAAAAATCAAAAATGTTTTCCACATACCAAAAAAACAGATTCAGGAGGTTAATGAACCTTATGGAACAAAAAGCAACTGAAGATTATCTAACCGAGTTTCAATCATCCGATTATCAAAATCTTAAAGAATTTTTAGAAAACAACGAGGAACTATTGAAAAAATTGAAAGAATACACCTCTCTAGATTCTATAGAAGAAATTGAAAACTTTTTGACAAAACCTAACAAAACTAAGTTAATGAGAATTATGTTTGAGTCAAAACAAAAAAAAGACACCGACGTGTATGATTTAGTCGATGTCTTTTTTAAAACCGCTCAATCTTTTTACTAGTCTACAATATCAACGAGTTCAATATCGAATATTAAAGTTTCACCAGCTAAAGGGTGATTCATATCCAAAATAACATATTGGTCAGTTATATCTTGTATGGTTGCTTGAACAGGTCTACCATCGTGAGTCGACCCTTGAACCATATCCCCTTTGTTAAATTGGTCCAAATTGTTAAAGTTTTCTCGTAGTACCTGAACCATCGCATCAGCCCTACGTTCTCCATAAGCCTCATTTGGTGCTATTTTGATTTGTCTCATTTCACCAATGGTCATACCGACAACTCCGTTGTCAAAACCAGGTATCATTTCTCCAGATCCAACCTTAAAGTTTAAGGTACTACCTCTTTTGTATGAGTTGTCAAACTCGTTTCCATCCATTGTAGTCCCAACATAATGGACTTTAATTGAATTTTCTTTTTCTACTGTTTTCATTGTGTTTAAGTTTTGTTTTTTTTATTTTTTTAAATTTGTTTTCAGAAATTCTTTCCATTTTACCGTTAGGAGAAATTATGATCCACCCTTCATTTTTGGTGTTGGTGAAAGAGTTTTCAAATTGTAGATCTTTTTTTTTAATCGTCATTTTTTTCTTCGATGGTATCTGTTTTATCCATATTTTTATTTACACCCCAAATTTCAGCAAAAACTTTATCATTGATAACTCTCGTTATAAATTCAGATTTAGTTAAAGGTTCGGCGGTAATCATCATATAAGCATTGTAATATTTTTGATATGCTTCAGATATATTTGTGAATTGATTTTCCATATTATTCTGAATGGTTGTATCGAATAAAGGTTTGATCTACAGGTGTTCGGATAATAGGTGCGTTTTTCCCATCGTTTAACGTCTGTATGATTTCGTAAAAATACCCTTCTGAACGAATTGTAATTACATCTTGTATGACTTCTGAATTATCATAGGTGAAACTATTGGATACTTTCAGAACTCTTGTTTTAGTGTTGAAATCTAAGTAAATCATTGTTAATTTTTTTTAATTTTTCTTTAGGTTTATTGGTTTTTATAATTGTTTTGGTGTTTTGATAGTAATTCATTCCAATCCATTTCCCAACTACACTTCCTATTGTGTAAAATAAAATGATCCAAAAATCACCTTTGAATAAACTATCAATGGAAACAAATGAGGATGCTAATCCGATAAGATTTATTGCCACGGAATTGACCATTAATCCTATGGTTTTATTCTCTTGTGTTAGTTTGATTTCGAATACTTTGGCTATGTTGAAGGTTACTTGAAAAAGAAATACTAGAAGATAAGTCATTAATTACAGTTAATGTAAAATTGGTTAAACGTTTTGTTTTTTCCTGGATCTGAATTTTTGAAGTAAAAACACTCCTTGAGTCCTAACTTTGTTGAACTAATTGTTTTATAAAACCCTGATGGTATTGATGCACCACCAGGTACTTTGTTTGGATTTTGATTAAATTCAACTACTATATGAACCTGTAAATCATTTGTTTTTTTAGCTAAACCTCTTTCGTATTCTTCCAATTCTTTCCAGGGTCCTCTGTTTAAGGACTGATGTTGAAGAGCAGAATTTAGATATGTAAAGGTCATTTTGAGTAAAATCGGATCACAACCAAAAGCTGCCGCAGGTGCCATATGACCTTTGTCATATTCGTTTTTTGCATAATCATCACCATTGGAAGTATGAATGTTTTTTTCAGTATAGAAATCCAAACCTTTTCGTGAAAATGTATTTTCAGAACAAGGAACATTGTATCTAATCCATTTTGGTTGTTCCAAAGTTTCAGAATATACCATTTCAAAAATGGTATTCTTAACATAAACACTATCTCTTTTAGTTTGGGAGAATGTTAAGATCGAAACTAGTTGTAGAATCAGGAGTAATGTTAATTTTTTCATAGTGAGTTCATAATAATGAATAATGTAAATAGAATACCACCAAGTACGGTGGCTCCCAAAACAGTAATGAATAGTTTTATGGATAGTTCACCAATCAAATTAAATACGTGTGTCATTTTCGTTTTCTTTTTTTATTTTGTCTAAGTTTTTTCTGATATGTTCGGAGTAGGGGATTTCAGGATTTTGTCTAACCGTTGATCTAGTTAGATGAAACAATCTATCTTTCCACCCCATCTCTGTGGCTTCATTAATCATTTCTATCAAATAATCTTCTTGTGACATATCAATTTGGTGTTTGAATATTTTGTGGAGGATTGTTTTGTGAAATTAACGCTTGTTCAGCTTCTAGTATTTTGGTAGCTTCGTGGATCATATTATCGTTTGCGTTGTTATACGGTCCGTTTCCATATTTACATCCACACGTGGGTCTACCATGTTTCTGGAGAATTTGTCTAGCTTCTTCTAAATTCATTTTTTTAATTTTTATGTTAGGTTTATTTTTAGATATAATTATACGTATGAAAATAATTTTTTCAACATAACATACCTTTTTTTTTTCGGAATTTAGGACTTTCTTCTGTTTGTTCTTCGAGCGGTTGAGACCTCTTCTGAACTTGGTGGTCCATCAACCTCAATGGTTTTTAATGCTTCAATTTTGGACTTGATCCTTTCAGTCAATGTGGTTTCGGTCATGTCTAGAACCTCACATTTAGTGGTAATAATACATTCATCTAAAATTTTATATGGGATACGAATAAAGAATGTATCACCATTGTAGAACTCAAGTGCTGACTGATGAGCAAAACAAGCATCAACCAATTTAAGAAAAATCCTAAATTGTTCTGTATCCACAAATGATTCTGATAAAATTTTACCATGGGTCTCGTGAACGATGTTTATGTAGTAAGTGTTTTTCATATCTCAAAGATAGTAAATAAAAATGATTTTTCAAAAAAAATATAAAGAGGGAGTTGATTCAAGTTCAACTCCCTCACACGTCGAATAAGTTTAATTTTTGGGATTGATAGACCCTACACTAAGTTTCTCATCATAAACTAGATATTGTCTTTCAGCTAATGCATCAATCATATAATATTTCCCACCGAAAGTTTTTTTCATAGCAACCATGTCAATTGATTTTATCTCAGTATGACCAACAATTTGTACAAAATTCTTTTTGATGGAAGTATTTCTACGATTTTTATTGGACGCTAACAATGATCGAATCCGGATCCAAATAGGAGACTGAGTTTTATTGTCACCGTGAGGCTCCCAACCATTAAAAATGAAACGCAAAGGTCTATATTTGAAAGTTTCATTTAACTTTTCTACAAGATTGTCACAATCCCACCCGTATTGGCCAAAGGTTAGATCCATCCAAACGTGACTAACACCTGCATGAGTACAAAGGAAATTATCAAATGAATACGCCATTTGTAAATGTTCCATATTTTCTTTGAGTAACTGTCCAATATCAAATTTTAGAGCAGGTTGAAATCCACTGTACGTTTCACCCATGTTCATATAATGATAATCGTGATTACCTACCAAAAGTACAACTTCAACGCCACTTGTTTTTTTGAAATGGATAATTTCCTTAAAATTATGAATTTGGTCAATACCAGGAATATCAAATGAATCGAAATAATCTCCCGCAAAAATAACCCTATCAGGTTTTTCCTGTTCTACAATTTCTTTCCAAATGGAACGTCCGTGAATATCACCGATGAATACAGTTTTCATAATGTTTAATTATGGTGTAAATATACGAAACAAATTTTAAAATACCAAACAAAAAAAGGGAAGACTATTCTTCCCTTTTTAAATACCTCTCTTTTAACTTTTATTTTACGTTATACATCATATTTGTTCCTGATCCCAATTGTGTTGTGGGTAAAACTCCGTTCCATTTCTTGATGTACTCAAGTTGTAGAAGCATAGGTGTAATGGTTTGTTGTTTCATCCTGTTTGCCTCCGCTTCTGCCTTGGCCGAAGTCAGCATTGCTTGAGCATTACCTTCGGCTTGTGCAATTTTGATTTTTGCCTCAGCCTCCGCTTGTTTTACTCTATTCTCTGCGGTGAGTGCTGATTGAACCGCGTTGTTCTTGGCTTCAATCGCTTTCTTGAATGTTTGGGGATACACAAGGTTAGATGTGAATTGTGCTAGTATGAATCCTTCGGGTAAGAGATGGGTTTCCAAAACCTTACGAACCTTTACTTCGAACTGTTCACGATTTGAAATCAATTCATCTGCGGTGTATGAGTTTGCGACAACACGAAAGGCATCATAAACCGCTGTTTTCAAGAAACCTGATTCGATTTCATCTAGAGTAACTCGGTACTTACCGAAAATGTAAGGAACTTTTTCCCTCTTGACTGAATAGTTCAATAGTGGAGATACATGAAACTCTGACCCGTCTTTGGAGTTGACCACAAAAGATTCATCGGGATTGTCTTCTCCGTTGTGTTTGTATTCTTTGTGTTGGACAAAAGTTGGAAATTCAACAATTTTTGTGGTGAAAGGGTTGTAGAGTACCCAACCGGTGACTTCGGTTACATCGTCAATACCTTTTCCGTCACCGTAAAGATTGACTTTAACACCAACATGACCAGCGTCGATTCTTTCACAGCTGGTCATAGAGAAAGAGAAGAGGCCTAAGATAAAGGCGGCAACTCCGAGAATAATTAAGTTTTTCTGATTCATTTTTTTTGTTTTTTAATTGTTTTGTTTGAGGTTTTTTATGTTGTTTTGTTTGTTGATTCGGATGGGGGATTATTCTTTTCGGCTGTTGTTTTAGGAAAATTTAGTAAGTCTATCTCGGCTAAGATTTTCAATAGGAAGAGCAGTGAGCCACCCCACACGAAGGCTAGCAAGCAGATTCCCGTCCAAACAGACAGCGTGTCTGCTCGGTTCATAAGAGAGAAACAGAACCCATTGAGCTCCACAACAAACGCAGAGAGAACAACGGCCACGAAAAGTTTGAGGATTATCTTATAGTGTTTCATAGATGAGTATAAGTAATGTTTTAAAAATTTATTGTTTTTAGATTTGATAATATCATTTACAATTTCCTGATTTCTATCCAATACTCGTTTCGCTTCTGTGAAATCTTCTTGTGATACCAGTTTAGGATTTATACATTCCACTCTCGTTTTCCCTTCTCTAACAGGAAACCAATATGAAATAATATTATCTTCTTCCTTTGGTGAGCATCTTTTTACAGTTTCTTCCATATATTTTGAAACATCCTCACTATCCATATTACCTACATTCATGTAATGAATTAAAATAATTTTTTCCATTTTGTTTTTTTGTTTAATTATGGTGTAAATATACGAAGTAAATTTTGATTTTCCAAATTTTTTATCAGGTTAACTTGATCCTACACAAATACAACATCCTGGTGGAATATAAGTGGGTGTAAACTTCACAAATAAGTAAGTTAGGTGCAATTAAGAATAAACCTTAGTTGCACAAGTTCCTAATATATTTACTAAATGATTGCCACATTTTGGACATTTGTAATTGGATGACCATTCGTAAGGATATGGTTCTAATTCTGTATTACAAAAAGTCCAAGTTTCAGATTTAACTGCGCCTAACACGGGTTTTGTGCCATTGGCGGTTACATTCTTCGATTTAACGTTTGTACTCATATCAATATTTATTTTTAAATTTAACATTTGTGGTTTAAGTCGCCAACGGACACAAAGCCCGAAAACGTTATGTGTAATAAAAACAAAAATTATGAGTTTAATAAATCTTCAAGTTCTCGTATCAACACATAATTTACTTTAATTAAATCACTTCTACTCATACTATTGTTAGGTTGTATCCAATATCTATCTTTATCTGTTAAGGTTACTTGTTCCTTATAAAGTTCTGCTAATCTTTTTTCTATTTTTTCTTTCATATGTATAGTTTTTGTTTAATTATGGTGTAAATATACGAAGTAAATTTTGATTTTCCAAATTTTCATAAGTTAGTAGAATTGAAATCCCAAGAGTCTAAATCAATACGAGCAGTGCTGGTGTTTGTTATACCCACCAATGTTGTTTGGTATTTTTTAGGGTTCGACACCATTTTGTTTCCCATAGTACACCCACATATACCACTTCCGCCATTTTTGGGATGACAACTACAAATGCTATGGTGAGGTACTTCATCGGGTTCATCAGTCAGAATTGGGATGGTGAAAGCCGGAGCGTTTTCTTGGTGAGGTATAGTTTTATCACCATCTATTGCTTCCAGTGTTTCTAATTGTTTTTTGTATGCGTCGATCTTGGCTGCCAATACCATCCGATCTTGTTCCAACTTTTCAATATGGAGTTTTGTGTCGTAAATTGCTTTTTCTATTTTATTCATCTTCTGTTAGTTTGGTTATTTCGTCTTCTATTTCTGTGATTTTATTTTGGACATATTCTTCTATGTCTACCATCAGTTCAATTAGTTTTTCACGTTTTGAATGGAATTGTTCATCTTCAATTTCACTAAAAGTAGAATAATGTTTAAAACAATATTCAATTCCTTCATCACTCATTCTATATCGAACCATTTCCCATTTATCTAATTCATCTTGCAAGTGTTCTTCTGTCATATTTTTAATTTTATTCATATTTCATTATTTTGATTTTGGTTTATAAAATCCAAGACCAACAACTTCTTCCCAAAGTTGTTTCATTGTTGTTCTGATGGATTCTTTGTGTTTTTCATCCAAAAACCCAAAGTCATGTGTGTATCTCATTGCCATAGAATCAATTAGTTGTGGGTCAGGTTGTGGTTTGGGTTTAGTTTCTTCAATCAGTTTTCCGTCTTTCCAAAGACGGGTTTTGATGATGTTTCCTTGTTTATCAAACCACTCCACAATTCCATCCACCTTATCCTCTTTGTATGGGGTTCTCCAATGGATGTTTCCGTCCGCATAGAAACACTCCCAAATACCTTCTTGTTGTCCTTTGGAGTTCTTTTGTCCTTTAATCCACACATTTCCATTGTTGTGATACATAATGTATGGTGTGAGTTCGGGTTCAGTTGTTTCAATTAGTTCTCCATCTTTCCATAGAAGGGTTTTGGTAATGTTTCCTTGTTCATCAAAACACTCCTGAACTCCATCCTCCATGCCATTTTTGTATGGGATTCTCCATTTGGTGTTTCCGTTTTCATAGAACAACTCGACAATTCCATCCTGCTTGCCTCCTTTGTATGGGGTTCTAATTTTGATGTTTCCGTTTTTGTAGAACCACTCACAAATACCTTCTTCCTGTCCTCCAGAGTTCTTTTGTCCTTTGACCCATACATTTCCATTGTTGTGATACATAATGTATGGTGTGAGTTCGGGTTCAGTTTCTTCAATTACTTCACCATTTTTCCATAGAGTGGTTTTGGTGATGTTTCCTTGTTCATCAAATACTTCCTGAATTCCATCCCTCTTACCACCTTTATATGGGGTTCTAATTTGGATGTTTCCGCTTTCATAGAAAACCTCCTGAATACCATCCGCCTTACCCTCTTTGTATGGGGTTCTACATTGGATATTTCCGTTTGAATAGAGGATATTTCCGTTTGAATAGAAGAACTCCCAAATGCCTTCTTCCTGTCCTACGGAGTTCTTTTGTCCTTTTACCGCTACATTTCCGTTGTCGTAGTATTCAATGTAGGGTGTGAGTTCCTCATTTATCTTTTTTATTAATTCCAACACTAATGAGTTTCTACCCATTCGATAGGTTATTTGGAATTCTGTTTCTTTTTCAACATCCTTTGGGGGAAGATGATAAAGTTTTTCCAAT
>Ga0208975_1000770_pt1 | contig 14770 bp, 17 predicted proteins | sample GreLakmeER78MSRF_FD_187700 | JGI IMG/M metagenome (GOLD analysis project Ga0208975, IMG submission 187700) | Freshwater lentic microbial communities from great Laurentian Lakes, MI, USA - Great Lakes metaG ER78MSRF (SPAdes) | ecosystem: Environmental > Aquatic > Freshwater > Lake | place: Great... | reverse complement strand
CCGTTTTTCTTGGTTTCGCGGACACCGATTTGAGACTCGGCAATACTGGCAATGGCTTCGGCTAGTGTCATGATCTTGAGGTTGACGTAATCACTTATCTGCGTGAAGGACGATTGCGGCTCGGGCAACTTGCTCGCCACTCACGCTCCAGACTTGACTGCCATCAGGAGCAACGGTCAGGGTGCAAGACGTCGATGCGAGGATTATGATTGCGAGGATGGTTTTCATGTCAGTGCTGTTCCTTTGAAAAATCGCCATCCGGCACAGCGAACGGCGGAATAAATAAGCGTTCGGCGATGCCACGGAACTTTGCATTCTTTCATGGCTTCCAAGAAAACCTCGTCTGCTTCTGCTCGGGTGAATTCGTCGTTTTTGTCCGAGTAGAGGAAATCGTGGACTAACGCGGCAGGGAAGTAGGCACCGAACGGAGAAAGGATTGCCCAGAACACGCGGGGAATGGATGCGCCGTCAGTAACAAAGTTTTTCGGCACATAGACTAGTCCAAGACTGGAATAATAGCGGAATGAACTGGTGAGTTTCAGCAGCATGGAGCCATGGGCAAATCCCGCTTCCTCGAAAACCAACTTGTCTGGAAATTTCGCGCTCATTTCGGTTTGCGGATTATGGATGCAATCAAGCGATACAGAGTTATGGCGGCAACGGCGATTCCAAGGAAACCGCCCGTGATCCGCACCCACCAGTCAAGCTCAACTTGGAACGTGGAAATGACAGCTAAACTGGATGATGCGACTCCTGCGATGCCGTTGCCGATGGTTTGGTGGAGAGTCATGAAATTATGCCCAGAAAACACTTGGAACATCAGGGTTGAACTCAGGGCGGGGGACTTGTATTTCGCTGCCAGCGTCGTCAAGGACAGTCATGTCGCTAGCCCAGAAGATGAACTGCTCGCCTCCCGCTGGAACCGGAACGACGGCGGCGATACTGTGTGGCGGATGATGTTCATGGGAGGAGAGTGGAAAAGGATCAATAAACGATGCGCGTCTCGCCGGTGCTGGTGCGGTATTCATGGAATAGCTGTCACCGTCCAAGTCGTGCCGTTTGACGTGACCAAAGCCTTGACCGCGCCGCTGCCCGCTACGGTTGATCCGACGACGGGCGTAGTGGCATCCGATACAGCGCAAGTGCCATAGGTTGCAGCGGCAGCGGCTGGGAGCGCGGCGACAGTGTAAACTGGCGGAGCCTCTGGATTGTTGGATGGGTAGTCACCTGTCAGGGTTTTACATCCATAGAATTTAATGTTTGCCCGTTGCGGAGCGGTCAACGTGGTAAGCGTCGCGTTAGACTGAGGCATCAAACACCCTCGGAAAACGTGCAATCCCTCCTGCGCCACAGAACACGTCACCACGCTGTCGATCTCGCATGCGGTAAAATGGACGCCAGCCCCTCCAAGATCGATCCCTCCCGAGCCATTAGCAAAAAATTGCGACCCGACAAACTCAAATCCGAGCGCGAATCCAGAATTTACTTTCAGCCCCTTCGACACGGAATGATTGATGGTCCCACCGACGAATGATCCGTGTCCGGAGTTTCCCGCTAGATTCCCCGTCAACTCGAAACCGATGCCGTTATTTGTTAGGTGACAACCCAGAAACAGATTGTTTCCGCCCGTATTGATGATTCCCCATGATGTGCAGCTTTCGATGTGGATGTTGGTAAACGTCCAATACTCTGTCCCTGAGTCGGTTCGCATCCCTGTGCCGCACGCTGTCATGCGAAGGTTCGTGGCTGATTTGGCGGGCGTTTTTGTGGAGCTATCACCTGCGACGTAGAGGCCGACACCGGTAGTGCCGCCACTGCCTGGGAAGTTTTTAAACCATATCTCCGAAATGTTCGTCCCGAGGCATTTTTGAATTACCATGCCGACCTTTCCAGAAACCGAACCACCGTCGATAATCCATGGACCACGGATCGTTAGCGCGGCGAGGTCAGTAGCCCAGAATGTCCAGTTGGCATATGCCCCTCCACCACCTGCCGCTGTGCTGGCGTTCGTGTAAAATCGAGAACCATTGAAAATGTAAGTCGCCGATTTGAGGTTGATGAAATTGGTAGTGATGTAGTAGTCGCCGGGCGGAGTTTCGATGGTCTCACCAGTGAGGAGCGCAGTGTGTGCGGCAGTCCACGCCACAAAACGCGCCGTGTCTGTGTCCGCAGTTGGAACATAACTTGTGCATGATCCGTTTGCTTTCGTGACCTTTACGCCATAGCCAATTCCTAATGATGTTCTGATTCCAGACTTTTCAGCTTCAGTGGCAATTGTAATTTCTAATGACATTTTTTATGGAGTATATGCTAAGAATGCACCTTGATATTTCAAGGCCTGATTTAAATAAGTAAGACTAAAACTTGGGACTAATGGCCCCTGTGACGTCGATCCTAAAGAATTTAATAATGAAAAATACATAATCAGTAGCGCATTTGCATGTTCGCGTTAGTAAAGATGCGGTTTGAAACTAGCCCGCTTGTGTGATTCTCGTCGAGGCGGATCATTTCGTCTTGAAGCAACATCTCAGCTTCTTGATCTGCAATGACTGCTTTTTCTTGTTGTCCTTCAGCCCGCAGATAATCGGAATACGTTCCATGAGCAATGTATTGATACCATTCAGCCGGGATGGTAGTCACTTCCCCAACCCCGTCACCGTAAGTGTCAACAAGTTGCGCCTTGTATGTCACAAACGCCTCCGTTGGGTTCAAGTCTCCGCAAACAAGTGTTGCCCCGCTGGACGTCACCATAATATCATACTCCTGAACCGATGAAGCAATATATGGAGCTTGCTTGTAAACACGCAAAAACGTGTCAATCGGAGAAAGGCCAGACTCGGAATAAGGAATCACCGAACTTGTAACCACTCTGCCTTGTCCAATTACTAGGAACCGTGTCCAGTAGTTGCTTGAACGATAAGCCCTCAACGCACGGCGGTTAATCAACGCTTTAATGCGAGGTGTTTCAATAGATGCAAATACCACCCCGCAGAGAGCTTGAATCAGAGCAAATAGCTCAGTGTAAGTCTTGGTTTGCATATTAGATGTTTCCAGCCTTCAAATGAGACTGGGATTTAAAAAAGTCGCGGACAAACTCTCGGTCGTCCCAGCATTCTGCACCATACTTGGTCGCGATATTCATGTATTCGTATTGAGGGACAGATCCAACGGCCTTGCCTAGAATGGATTTAGCGTCTCTCATTGATCTTGCTTCAGCAGCAGCTTCAATCTCCCTCTTGTTTTGAAGTGCTTCTTTGAACTTGCGTCCAGAGCACAATTCTTTAACCAGAGCATCAGTAAGCGCGTCGTCGCAAATCATTTGGAAAAGAAAAGGGAAGGGGCAACATTTTAAGCTGCCCCTTCCCGATTAAGGTTTAGGCATTTGACGCCAACACGCCAAGATCAAGGATCGTAAGACCAATGAACCACTCACCCGCCGTAACGGTTCCAGTGAAATTGGCTTCAATCAGGATTGGCACAGCAGAAGCCGTGTTGTTAATAGCATAACCAGCGGCGGTGTTAATAAGGACATCGCCCGTATTAAATGCAGCCTTAGTCAAACCATCTAGGTCGAGTGCATCAATGTATTCATCTGGATCAGCACCAGTAGTGCCAATATCTAGAGTCAGGTCAGTAGATGTTCCAGCGGACGTGACAAGTTCAAATACAGCAGCACCAGTCACAACGCCACCTGGAGGAAGCGATGCGATAGTCTTTTGCACACCAGTGGTAAGAGAAGTGATCTCGGCAGCGGTGAGCTTGTAGATATCGGTGAACCCGTTAAAACGCTCTTGTTGTGTAACTTTCATATATCTGTTTTGTGATTAGGATTAATAAGCAATCTTGCCGTGTGCTTGTGGGTGCTTACAAATAAGCGTTCCAGCAACGTCAATGAAGCCACGTTCGCCACCACCTTGGTTCTCAAGACGGGTAGCACCCATTGGGATCAGGGTGTTGAAGCCAAGATACTTAGGATTGATAACATAACCAACGTTGGTCGAAGCGGTCGGCATACAGCTTGGGTTGCCATTGACGATCTTCACAAGGCCGAAGTCCGAATCATAAAGATTGACGGAAAGCGTGATGGCCTTGCTGGTAGCGTCTTGATTGACGTGATAGGTAACACCCGCAGAAGAAGGAGTCGCACGGGTGAAACCACTGATGACCTGACGAAGAGCGACGTTAGCAACAAGCGTGAGGGAATTCATCTCGCCGTTCTTGGCAAAGATGGAACCAATCATGGTATTGAAGCTGGTTTCGGTGACGGTCGTAGCAATAATCGAACCTGTTGGGGTGAGGTAAGAAGCAGGAACCGGATTGGTTGCTTGGGCAGTAGCTTGAATCCACTTGCCGTAACCGCGCATGCCGTAAGGAGTTCCAGCACCGTTTTCAACGGTCATTTCATTGCTGGACGCAATGGTGGCTTCGATATCACGCTTCAGTTCGCGCATCGACTTTGCTTCGGCTTGCGCGATATTGGCTGGGCCAATGCTCGTAACAGCTTGCTGCAAGTTCGACACCAGGTAATCACGGCGCATAAGCTGGATATAGTTACCCAAACGAGCACGATCAGCAAACTTGTCACTAAACGATGTCACGTCGGAACCTTCGGAAATACCAGTGGTAGCTGGAGATGCGAGGGAGTCAACGGTCCATTCAGTATAGGTTGCCGACGCCTTACCCTTGGAGCAAAGCGACAGGATTGGGGTTTCTTCTGGAGCAAGGATAGCAAGTTCATTGCTAAGATCCTCACGATTGGAGATTGCTGAACCGACACCAGACTTGGCGGCGGGAGCATTTGGTTGGTAAGTAGCACTAATTGGCATAATATTTGATATTTAGAAGTTATTTGAATTTAGCGATTCTGGCAGCAATCCATTCTTCCGGGCTACCACTTCTTTCAAAGCGGTTATACGCATCTCCTACCTTAGCCTTTGCGGGGGAAGAGGACTTCGCTGCACCAGCACCATATGGGGTCGAAGATGGATTTACCTTCAACTTACTCCCCATCGCTGATTGCGTCTTGATCTTCTTGTTTCCGTAAAGGGAACGAGCGGCGTGAGCCAAGATATATTCAATTTGAAATCCGATTTCTGGAACTTGCAATTTGATTCGGTCGATCAACGGGTCAGACACCAGTGCCTTGTAGCTTTTCCCTATCTCGGACTCTTCGTCTTGGATCTCGGGGACTTCACTCTTAGCTGCCGCTGAATACTGCTTAGCCATTTCCGCATACTGAGCAACTTTAGCAAGATGCTGTTGTTGAGCAGGAATGTATTTTGTCAGTGCTTCTCGGGCATTCCGGTTTGCTTTCCGAATTTGCTTTTTGCTGAACTCTTTATCGCCAACGGTGATAATATCGTCAGGACCATAATCTTCATGTTCCTCTAGGATTTCATCAGTCGTCTCAAGCGTCCGCTCAAGTTCGGAATACTTTTCACGAAGACCTTCAATCGAAGACACTTCACGGAATGGATTCTCATCTTGCGGAATACTTTTGGCTTGCGGCTGAGGTTGTGATTGAATCTTTTCCTCTAGGGCTTTTTTCTGCGCCGTCAATTCCCCAATTCTTTGGAGGAGGCGAGACTTGCCCTTTTTGGCTAAAGATTGAATCTGCTCAGTTGTAAGAGACAGCAAGTCAATTTCGGACTCTTCTTCGGCTTCTTCTTCGGATTCGTCTTCAGATTGTTTGTCTGCTTCTGTGGATTCCTCGTCTTCTAGACTGGCAGGTTCTTCGTCAGTTTCAGCAGAATCATCGGACTCTTCTTCGGGTTCTTCCTCTGGAGAGGTTCGTCTGGACATACGTTGAGCTACAAGCTCCTCGAATGACATATTGGACACCGATTCAATAGCTTCGGCGGTAGCTTCTGGATTACTCATAATGTTTGTTTAGAACGCCATTTACGCTCGGCGATGCGTGTTCGTAAGTAACCAACACTATAATCATTACTATGTCAAGCAATTTAGTAAGGTTTAAAGAACAGACATGAAAAGGCCGCAGAGGATGCATGAAAACCCCTGCGGCCTAAGCATGACAGCAACACCAATTGCCGAAGACATTTGGACTAAGGCGTATTCTTCATTATTTGTCAAGCATTTTCGGGAGTGAACAATGACAGCAACTCATCAAGGGTCGATACGCTGCCCACGATCTTCATTACCTCGCTCGTTTCAGAACACTGGCGAAGATCCGCAAAGAAACGCTCGCGCTCGTCACGAACAAATTGAACAATCGCCTTAAATTCGTCTCGATCAGAAAGCGATTCGATGGCTTGCTGGATGGTTGGCTTCGGTAGCGGTGTCATGATAATTGCATTTTTCTGGTTGTGAAATCTGATTTTGTGCTGACGAATTTAGGAATGAATCCAATTTTTTTCTCAGCTATTTGCGACGCTCTTCCAAAAATGTCTTTCTGCACCCATTCTGGATAATTGCGTTCAATCTCAATAGCAAAAATAAGCCTGTCAATGTAATCCTCGGCAACCATTGTTACCGTCATGCCATGCTGCTCTTTGCCATTCAAGGCCCTAGATAGCAACTCCGGTTCACGACAAGAAATTAAATTGCCACAAGTCTCAAACTCATGGAAACATTCTTCTGCTGTGCAACCATTGTTGTCATGCTCAATTTTAGGGAGCCGCAATACATCCTCACATTGCGAGAAGTATTGGAATTTTGCTTTGCTTCGTTTTGTCGGTCTTGGTGGCGGCGTCATGTGTTCTACTTGCGTTTAGCTTTCTTTTTCGGCATACGGCCCATCTTGATTTCTATCTCGACGTAGCCTTTGCCTTTTTTCCCCTTGCCGTATTCTTTTTCTTCCTTGTGGCCGCAGCCATTTGCTTTGCTTTTTATAAGATTATTTACGTTTTATGCCCATTGCGGACATAATAGACTGAGTAATTGTTGGTTTTGATGCTTCATTAGCCTTGTTTAGCTCTTTGTTGACGAAGTCTACCTCTTTTAACGCGCTGCTGGTTAATGGAGGAACATTAGAATCTCCACCAATTTTTCTTGAGATTACTGTCTGCCGAAATGCGTTATCATCATTTAGATACGCTTCACCAGCCGGGCCGACATTTGCAAAGTTCTTTTTCCGCCATTTTTGCATTTCAGGCGTAATCTCGAATTTTGGCGCGTAATCATTTTCACCCATCCAGTGCCTAGAGGCTTCCAGCTTCACCAAAGCATTGTAACCATATGGATCGTTTTTGAAATAATTCTGATTTGGAACGATTGAAACTTGATCATACGTCCCACCAGCTTGTTGTGGTCCACCTTGACCTGGCGGATTTGTTTTTCCACCCCAAGCCATTCCAGCAACAACTTTCCCCCCAGTGTTGAAGTAGTCTTCTAATCCAAGGCTTTTAGCTGAGACAACTGGATACCCAGCATAACTAGTAAGCAATGGCTCGTTGTATTTTTCAGGCGCGTTTCCATATGCGCTGCTGAGTAGTGGTAATTTCGGCATGAGATTATTTCATTGATTTGCTTCCGCTGCACTTCCATTTGCGGCGTGACAGGTTATTCGGTGAGTTTGGATCAGGGTTGGTGGTCACCTTTTCAAATCGCTTCTCGCTCATTGTTGCATTCCTTGGGTTGTCACTCCGCCCATCTGCGCTGGATTGGTACCAATTTTACCGATCTCGGCGTTCTGCGTTTGCTGCATCATGAATTGATACTGCTCCATATATTTCTGAAGACGCCCAGCAAATGCTTCATCAGACTGAGCGCGTTGAGCGATGTCAGGTTGCTGGACGTAGGCTTGAACCATCTGCATAGCAATTTGTGCGCCGTTTGCTTGTGCAGGAACCTCAATGCCTGCAAAGATCTTAGCAAGGTCATCAGTGACGTTTTTGGCGACCTTCTGTTGAGCTTCCTCGACTGGTTGCAGCACATAGTCAGCGAAGATTGGGTTGATCGAGGATGCCGTAAACTCAAGGAGCTTGTTGACATCGAGGATTCCATTCCGATCAAGTTGAACAAGAGAAACCATGTTCTTGAGTTGCGTCTCGGATGTTTCTGGATCGGTGGACAAAGAATCAAATGACACCGTAATGCTGAAGTTCTCGTCAGGACTTCCTTTGGTCATCGTCTGAGGATTCGGATTCCCGGTGACTTGGAAAAATACCTCATCAGGACCCATGCGTTGATACAGCTTCCAAGCCATATTGAGCACGTCACGAACATGATCCAAAAATTTGCCAATGTAGAACTGTTGGCGGGCTGCAGTAAGCGGGTTGGTTAAATCAAGACCAACAGCACGATCCGCTTGCGCTCGCATCGACATTTCAGCTTCAACCGATCCTTGATCCATTTGAGGAACCGGACCCCAAGCAATCTCACCAAGACGACGGTAAGGGACACGACGCCCTGGACCCCAGTCAGACGGCGGACGTCCAGCAGGGTGCATCAGCGGGGGTAACGTAGCCAGTGAAGCTCGGTCAATCCGACTATCACGCTCAGTCTTGATCTGTATTTGTGCGCCACGGAGGACATCAGAGAACGTCTGAACCTCATACATGCGCTTCTGGTCATTTGCCAATCGGGTAACGACAAACGGATAATCGTCGTATCCATTAAGAAGTTCATGCTTTGCATAGCCTTCTGTTTGTGGATGAAATACGGTACAATAGATCCCTTCGCTGCCGTCATCCTCGTCAATTAAACGCTGATATCCATAGACGACCATCACCAAGTCGTTGTCATCGGTGATCGGGAGACGAGTTACCGTCTTTACCTTCTCACCATCGAGATACATGGAATCTTTGCCACGTAGGTTTGAGATTGCGTGATCAACCCACTTGCGGTCCCATCCTTCATTTGTCGCCTTTTTCTCAAGTTCCTGAGCAGTCAAGAACGTGCGCCAGAAGATATACGGAGCGCGTTGAGGATCTGAAACATAAGGAGGGAAGATCACTTCGCCATCTGGAGCGCATGAATAGACAATCGGACAATCGACGGTTTGGCGAGGAAGTGGGATTTCCGCTATTCCCGTTTTGCGCATGTCTCTGATTGCTGTCTTTGCGCGTTTGTTCGACAAGTCTGGAAACGCTTGTTTAATCAAGCCAAGCAATGTTTTATCGTCATTCCCATCAATAATAAGATTAGCTAGATCAGGGGATTGTTGGGCAATTTGTTCAATGGTTACTTGTTGTAAATATGTCCTTTTTTCTCGCTTCCATCCGACATATGATACCATAATCCCCTTCTCTAGCAAATAGTTCGCTCCCAACTCCATTTGGTTCTTGAAGTCAGGAATATAAGTCGAGCGCATCCATTTAAGGAACGACGACACCATAGAAGCTCTCGGCATTGATGCCATAGACGTTGGAAACGCCTTGATATGGCTACGTTGAAGTGCTTGGTCAAACAAGGATACATACATGTCAATCCGTTCGCCAACTACGTTCACTTCTTGATCTGAAGCTCCCTGCCACGGGAAAGCATTCGCACCGTTCTTGCGCAGATCGTCAGATTTTCCGTCCCAGATGTTGCGCCGATCATTGTAAGACCTAAGACAAGACTCGAAATAGTAGTCCAGATCAATCAAGCAGGTATCGTAAGCGTCGGCTAGTGCGCCAACATCCGGATCTTTGTCAGCATAGATAAGAGCATCGTCTTCCACTTCTTGTGATTCACTCATGATACGTATTCGTAATAATCTTCAGGGTCGGCAGATATTAAGCACACTTTAATCCGCTTGCCAAGAAGTTTCGGTGATACGCGGCACGGGCATTTGACAGGAACAGCCAAACCATCCATGCGGACAATAACCCAACTTGTGTTGCTGCACATGCGAATTACCGTGAACTGGTCTTCAATTTGCTGGTCGATAAGACTATTCAGACTGCATGGAGAATCCTCCATAATAAAGACTTTCTTGGCAGGACGCCCCCGTTTTGCTGCTTTTTTTGCTTGTGTTTTCATACTAATATCCACCAGACCCATGAGTTGTAACAAATGATTGGGAATTGTCAACATGATCTAGATTGGCTATTGCGGCGTATCGGCAAACGTCAATAGGGTCTTTCCACGCTTCTTTCAGCCCGCCTTCGCCAGTGTATTCGGACAACGCCTGAATGATGTTCTCGCAGTCCGAACTGACGTAAAACCTTGGACGATTGACGGAATCAAGAGGTTTGCTGGTATCCCACGACATTTTACCAATGAGTGCCTGAAGCCCATCGTCAATGTCAAGTCCCGGTGCAGGTATGCAAACCATTCCCGACTCGTTCAAATCCTCAATAATTGAGGAAGATCCATCCTGGACCTGGTATTTGGCAGCTCCAAGGCGAGGGTCAATAAGGCGTTCGAAGATTTCCTCCTCGCCCTCCATCTCCTGAATGGCCTCAATATAGTCCCTAATACCGAATCCTTGACCTTTAGATCCTGACCCCGGCATCCACTTGCCGCTTTTCCATTCAGCCCAGTCACCAATGTCAACTCCCGGCCATTCGCGGTAAACCCAGAATGTTCCAGTCTCGTCAATGGCTATCCAGCACATGAACCAGTTCTTCGCTCCAGCCGGGTCAATCACATGGTATCGAGTGATGTTTGCAGTCGGAATCTTGTCTGGAGGCACGACGTTGATGACCTTGTTAAACTTGGGGAACTTCGTCGCGTGAGACTTCATCGGCACCCCATAGGCACGAATGAGAATTTCTTCGCGTGTTCGCCCAGACAGTGTCTCCTTGATTCGATCATATCCACCAAAAGCATTGTCTTGCGAATGAAAGTAATGAACAGAAGCGTTTAGCTTCTTGGATTTCTGGACATACGGAACTAACTCTCCATTCAACAATTCGGCTGGTCTTGACTCGATGGTTGTTGCACCATCAAGATACTCCTTAATCACTTCCGTCCAACCATCAATCGGAGTAAACGTTACCAACATTTTTGAGTTGCGAGTTGCAAGTCGAAATCGCAACGTATTTATCAACTCTGGACCTAAAAGATATTCATCGAGCCATACACCAATGTTGTGCCATGCTGGGTTTTTAGACCCAAGTTCCGCCCCTTCAAGGATAGTCGGGTTGTTCTGATATTGCGAATATGTCTTGAAGATGATTTGCGAACCATTCGGCAGGATCAATGACGAGTCCGTGAATCCAGTCTTCTTCTTGTAGGAGATGTAGGTGTTCGCACTTGTCTGCTTCGTCTTGAGGTTTTCCGGCAACCAGTCCCACACCGCGCTTTGTTGCTGGCGAATACTCACCTCGGATGTCTGGGCGAAGCAGAAGATTTCAGACTTGGGGTTCTCGATAGCAGCACGGACAACAGAGAATGCACCCCACTGCGTCTTGCCGCTCCGATTTCCACCTAGTGCTAAGATTTCGTTAACGTCATGGAGCTGTTCCTCAGCCTTGCTCCAGTGAGGGAGCCTGAAACCATAATGATACGGATCTTTTTCAGCGTTCTCAATGGCTTCATGGTAAATTGAATGAAGACTTGCCAATTCTTCAGGTTCCATTGCCGCCATTTCCTCATCGGTTGGTGGCGTTAGGATTGCATGTTTTTTCCAAATCATACGATTTCAGCTTCAATTGCACGTTCTCTGATCTTGTCAGCAATTCGCGTTCTAGCTTCTGAAATCATTTTCGCCGCGTCATCAAGACTTGCTCCTTTACGATGCTCCACGATTGAGGACGCCATTCCGGTCAGTTGCGCGGCTTTGTCGGTAAGGATGCCCACCGTCACGGCCAGCTTGTCAGGGCTGATCTTGGCGAGCTCCTCAGGATTATCAAACAACTGTTGGGAACGTTCAAAGAGCAAATCCGTGTAATCCTGCGCCGCGATTGCGTATCTCATCGAGAACTCCTTGCGCTTTGTCTCCAGCGTGTCGTTATGTCGCCATTGTAGCCCCCTGATGGTCTCTCTGCCGAGTCCTGTCTTGTCTCTGATCTCGCTTATGCGAGCACCCTGAGCGGCGAGCCACAGGGCCATTGCTGCCTTATTGGGGGCATAATGCTCAACGCAGTTGCCCGGAGAAAGCTTTGCACGTTCTTGGACCTCAAGAAACCAAGCAGTCTTGTCGGCGCGTTCGTCAACATACTCAGCTTTTAGCTTCTCGTTTGGGTCAATTGGTGCTGATTCTGGCGTCACTTGGTTTTTTTAACCTTTACCTTGCCAGTGTGCAACTCTTTTTTCAGCTTGATTTGTTGCTTGCTGGTCAATGGCGATCCATTGCTGAGCAAATATCCAACCTGCTTCTTACTTTTGGTTTTCATTTTTGTCCAGCAGCCTCCTTCACTAGTTCTCCATTGCGATTAAACCTTGGAGACTGAGGCATCAAGTTGTCGCGAATGCTATAATAAGAGCTTGGACCAAATGGAATCACAACGTCACCACCAGTCTTGATTGCGCTTTGGATACGGTCAAATGCGAACGTTCTAAAAATGCCAGTAACCGGATCTGGTGAAACCTGCGACATCAACGGGTTGATTTTTAGCTGCCTTTTTGTCTGCAACCCCAGAACCGAGTTGATAAAGTTTTTGCGTTTTTCCCAGTTTTTAGGATCAACGCTTATATAATACGCGTCAGTTGATTTCCCTTTGTTTTGAATCTCAATAGACTTCTCAATGTCCTCCAAGATGGATTTGCGAGTCAGCCCAAGTTCTTTTGCAATGTCGTTTTTTAATGCTCTTGTGACATTCTTTTCAAGTTGACGGAGATCCATCGCCTCAATATATGGCCGACCCTTCTTAATAATCCACTTAGTAGGGACCACGAATCCTTCAGCGAGTCCTTCAATCTGAGTGGAACGCCCCTGTTGGGCTGGCTTGTTTGTAACAAGAAGACCGTTGTTTTGTGGTGAGTCCATCATTTCCTGAATAAATAACGCTTCCCCAAATCTCCCATTATCAATCACATCAGCCTCTTCCAAAGCCTTTAAGTGCTCGGCGGTAAGGAGTCCTTCGCCATTTCCATTTCTGTCTGGAATCAAAACGCCATCTGGTAGTTTTTCTCCGCGATCAACGATTTTTTGATTGACCCTTTTGATGTGTGGGTCGGCACCATAATGTTTTGGATTGTCGGATTTGACGTCAACAATTTTTTGTGGTCTTACTGCACTTGGCTTTCCAGATGTTTCTCGATACATCTGACGAACCATGGACTTCACTTCTGGAATCTCACGGAACCCGTCAGCAAGCAATCCCGTTCCCATAACCATTCGTCCGGTCGCATCAGTTGCCCCGCCAAGCTTGAAGTGCAAGTTCTTAACTATGGGTGTGGCGTTAAACAATGTTCTGAATGTGTTTTCGACAGACCTTCGGAGTGGTGTTTTCCTTGATTCCTTGTAAAGATCCCCCTTCAATGTATCCTCAAGAAGCGTCTTTACACCTTGATCCGTGAAATACTCAACTGCCAGCTCGCTCAAGTCAGCAGGGGCAAGCCCGTTTTGTTCGCGGAGATTGTTATACTCTTGCGACCACGCCTTGAACTCTAGATTAAAAGTCCCATCAACATTACGGACTAAACCAGACCTTGTTTCGTCTCCAAGCATTCTAGATACAATTGCCGAGTCGTTTTGCCAGACATGTTGAATCATGTGGCCCGCTTCGTGCATTGCTACTTCTTTGAGGAATCCAACTTTGTCATTGATGTTTACCACCGCACGCCGACTGGCTGGATCAAAAAAGTTGTTGCCTGATTCGGTAATGTCCCATTTGAACATTCCTGGATACGCGGCATCAACCCCAGAAATAGCATACCTGAAATCACGATCCTTGAGCTTGTCGAAAGCAGCAACTTGATCCACGTCTAGTTTCTTGCGGTAATTAAACATCTGGTCAGTATTTACCTGCTCCATGTTTTTCTTTTCGCCAATTAATCTTCCGAGAGAACCAAAAATAAGTGCATCACGTCCAGCCCGTTTGACAGTGGTTTCATCAACGCCTTGATCGTTGATTGCGTTGTAAACAAGAGTCGCTGGGGCAGCTTGAACTACTCCCTTCGAGACGTTCACTACACCCCTTGCAAGCGGTGACGAATAGTCGCCAAGTGTTGCAACAGCACGCACTAACCCTCCAACACTTTCATTTGCAGCGACACGCTTAAAGAATGGAGTAGAGCTAGTCCGCTCAAGCATTTCCTCGCTCATGACGCGGCTAAAATTTCCAAGCTTACGCAAAATCTTTGGTGCTACGGTGGTTCCTATTTTGACTCCTGCATATGCTCCAAACGCAACCGGATTTGTCAAAAGCGTGGCGGCTTGAATAATTCTTGGAATGCTGCTGTAACCGCCAAACCTTTCCACTTTCCTGATGAATCTGTTTCCCCATGCTATCCCTTCCCCGAGCTTCTCCGCACCAATGGCGACTCCTTTTGTTGCTCCAGATGCCACTTGTCGAGTCATATCTCCAGCGGTTTTGATGGAATCAATCCCGACTTCGGTCTTGTTTGCAAAGTCGCTGATGCTCTTTATGCCGTCATCAAACTTGTTGATTTGAGAGGCAAGCTCGTCAGATTGCGAAGCAAGGACGTTTAGTTTGTTGGTCAATTCTAAGGATTTTGCTGAATCACCAATCTTGACGGCATCATCCAGCCTTCCGGAAGTAAATGAGATGTCATCAGAGATTTTTTGAGCAGCAGATGTGGCAATGGTTCTTGCGTCATTCAACTTGCGGCCTTGTGCAACAGCAACAAGTCCTTGCTCCGCCTTTCTTGTAGCGTCTGCAATGCGAATCATCTTGAAACCAGTCGCCAGCCCAGCAGTTGCTAGTCCCACGGCTAATCCGGGAACATCGCCACCAGCTTGACCTACTGATTC
>Ga0208975_1000769_pt1 | contig 14780 bp, 26 predicted proteins | sample GreLakmeER78MSRF_FD_187700 | JGI IMG/M metagenome (GOLD analysis project Ga0208975, IMG submission 187700) | Freshwater lentic microbial communities from great Laurentian Lakes, MI, USA - Great Lakes metaG ER78MSRF (SPAdes) | ecosystem: Environmental > Aquatic > Freshwater > Lake | place: Great... | reverse complement strand
AAGGATCGTTTTTCCTGGAACACCAGTTACACCTGATACTCCGCTTACTCCTGAAACACCTGATACTCCTGAAACACCTGAAACACCCTGTATTCCAGTGGGTCCTGTAGGTCCAACAGGACCAGTAGGGCCAGTAGGTCCAGCAGGACCAGAACTGTAAGCAAGGGAAGTCCAAGCAGTGGAGCCAGTACCTACCTTGAATTTACCTGTGTCTGTTTCTGCGCCAAGTTCACCTACAGCAAGCGTTGGGTTTGAAGCCGTCCACTCTGCGGCAGTGCCTCGTCTAATTTGAATTTGAATAGCCACTAAACACCTCCTGAATCAAGTGTAGTAATACCGCCGTAGTTAGTTGAAGGTACACCACCATCAATGTTCACAACAGAGAATCCTGTAGGACCTGTAGGTCCAGTATACCCTGTAGGACCAGTGGGTCCTGAAGGTCCAGATGGCCCTGTAGGTCCGATCTGTCCCAATGGTTGTGCACCAACTTCAATCCATGACGAGTCATAATACACAAAAGTTTTACCAGTATCAGACTCAAACCAAATCTGTCCAGCAACAGGGGTACTTGGAGCGGCATCAGATATTGTTGCGCCACCTGCGGCATTAGCATTTACCCACTGAGTACCATTCCATTGAAGAACTTGGTTGGTAACACTGCTTACTATGGCTACATCTGTTAAATCATCAAGGGAGGCAACGGTGGACGCAATTCCTGGAAGGAACTTAGTTCCGTTGAATTTAAGTACTTGATCGCTGGTTGCACCAGCGGGGTCAATCTCAACGCCCTTGATGAATAATGATTTGAGAAAGTTAGCCATAATAAACCTCTACTAAGGTAGCACGAGGCTACCCTAAGCCAGGATGACTACTCGGTACTGGTTAGCAGTTGGGGCTACCGCAAAAGATAGTGTGGTTGTGCTACTGGTATTAACAATGTCAGCGTAGACAACTTCACCAGTAGATACCTCATAAACATTAACTACAATATCTGCGGTTGCAAGACCATGTGTAATGGCGTAGGAAACAGAAGATGTCGAAAGAGTTTCAGCGTGCTTCTTCTTCGTCCATACAGGGGCAGAGGCACCTGCAACAAGGACATGACCCGAAGTACCAAGACCGAGGGTGCTTGTAGTAGCAGAACCTGTTTGGTAAACGATTGAACCAGCAGCACCACCAGTAACATTTGTTGCTGTTGTAGTGGTTGCTGAGTTACCTGTGTACTCAGTTGCTGACAGTACTTGAGTACCAGCAACTTTAATTACTTTTCCAGATGCGAGGTCAATATTCTCAGAAGATGTCCAAGAAGATGTAGCGGATACCCAGTTCCATGTCTTATCTGTGGCACCTTTAAGGGTAATACCACCACCATCAGCGCTTGAGTCTGTAGGGCTGGCTACTGAACCAAGTTCTAGGTTCTTGTCATCAACCGTGATGGTTGTACTAGAAATAGTAGTTGTTGTACCGTTGACAACAAGGTCACCAGCAACAGTTACTGTTCCTGAAGCATTACCGATGTTTACTGCGGTAGCAGCGCCAGCAAAGTTAACTGTTGTAGCAGTGGTGTTAAGAAGATCAAATGAAGAACTACCTGTTGTAAGAGAGGTAGTAATTGCAGGACTGGTACCAAATACAAGAGATCCAGAGCCAGTTTCGTTAGAGATGACTCCAGCCAGTTCGGCAGAGGTAGTTGCTGCAAAAACGCTTAACTTGTCAGTTGTTTTAGCAACATTGGTGATAACACCAACAGCACCGTTAACTGATTCAACACCCGTAGCAGCCGTTAGATAAGTTGTGGTGTCAACTGTCCATGTACCAGAACCATTAGTTTTAAGGAAACCATTGACACCAGTAAGGGCGGCAATCGCTGTAAGGTCAGCGTCAAGAGGTTGCCAAGTACCAGGGGCACCAGTAGTTAGTTCTACCCATGCAGAACCAGTGTAATACTTGATCTTATTTAAGCCACCGTTGGTATCGAAGTAGATACCACCAGCCTTAGCATTGGTTGTAGGTGGTGTAGAAAGGTTTTGAACGACCACATTGCGTAGTTCATTACCATTTACATCAACATTATTTAGAAACTTTGACATTTAAATCCTTACGAGAAGTAGGCTTTTCCGCCAAAACTGGACGAAAATGCGATGGAAACTTGATTCACTGATATATATGATACATCACCTTCGACCACAGACCCGCCGCTGTCAATCACAGACACAGCGGGAAAGAAACCCAAATTATGAGTCACGGTCCAAGTAGATGCAGAAACACTTTGGGTATGGACATACTGCCCTGCTATTGGTAAAACAAAATTAATTGTCTGAGCAGGCGCAACCCCTGTAATGGTTACGGCTGCATTTAGATCAGTTGTTACTGTGCCTACAGACAAGATGTTCGGAGGACCAGCAACACCAGGATCACTGACCTCAATTACTGAGTTTCGTGATGGGGAGGAGACAACTACCGACTTGCGGTTCTCCCTAGTGACTTCTACAGTACTCATACAGGTGGTGCTGAGACCGCTGGTTCAACGACTAAAGTTCCTGATGACAAACAATCCCAATCCCCTGCTGAGTCTTGTACAAAGAGATCGTAAGAATACACACCTGAAGCCACATTATTTGTATTAGAAATGTGCAACTCTAGGGTTGCTCCAGTTGCTGGAGCCAAATAACCACGCTTGTTGGCTGGAGTCAGGCCAATTACCGTTGACTCAGATGGTTTAGGTGAATACCAGCGCAAGTCCACAACAGTGGTGCCAGTAGCAGTTTTAGCCTGCATGAATGCGCTTTGGACAGCAATAACGACCCCATCTGCGTCTTTCCATGTAAAGGTACGGCGATAGTCCGTGTATTGCTTGTAACGGATTTCCATAGCGTCTGAGTCCTCCAGAGGGGTGATATTGTTCAAAGCGACTACAGAAATTGTACCCTGAGATACAGGCTGCTGAACTCCATTGATAGTGGCAAGAACATCATAGAACAGGTCACCCAATGGAAGATCCTGTGTCTCTTCTGCTGTTAATGATAGGGCAATACCATTTTCTGATGTCAAAGTAGTGGTTAACTCAGCAACAGTGATTGTTCCTGTACGCACATATGAACGAGCGTCAGTGGGCCTTTGTAGGCGATGCGTTCTCTTATCTTTTACGATAATCAAACGCTCCCATGGCAAACCCCGAACTAGGGTGTAATTAACTGTGCGAACCATAACTACTATTCTACTTCAGTATGGGTTTACTCGCCGCCTTTAAACAGAGCGGATACGAGGTGCACTGTTAATGCAGCACCACTTATCCAAAGACCATAGATTTGTACTTTGCCAGACAAAGTAATTAAAACTAAGGCTGTACCAGCAAGAGTAAAGGCCAAACCTTGTAATTCTTCAAAAAATCTATTCATTATCGCTTTCCACGGGATTTGTTGTCGGATGACTGTGTACCGCTGGAAGACGAAGAAACTGGAACTACTGGTGCCATAAATAATACCCCAGATGCGGCTACCAATACTTTTCTCTGCCCCACATTGATCTTCGAGCCAATCGGCACATACTTATTAAACTTGCCCCCAAAGATATTAATCTGCTCTTCAAAAGCAGCCTTCACTTCCTCAGGGGCGTTTTGGACTGCTTCAACCAGTTGATCCGCCTGTGCGTCGGACAGGTCAGATACTTCAACGGCATCAAAGATTTCAGTTGCTTGTTCTGATGTAACTGCTTGGAGGACCTCTGGGTTGGTTGCAAGTGCGGTTGCTTCATCTGCACTGACGCCTTGCTCGATGATGTTATCCACAGCCGCTGCAACCTCAGATTGAGGCAACATACTGATAGCGCCCAGTAAAGCAGTCACTTCTGGGTCAACTTGTACAAGTTCTTGTACAGGTTCTTGTACAGGTTCAGTGGTGGTTGTTACCTGATTAGGTAACACTGTTGTAGAGGTGCTTGTTGTTGTCGTAGTGGTCGTCACAGGAGGCAATGTGGTGCTGGTGGTCGTAGAGGTGCTTGTGGTTACTGTCACAGGTGATATCGTGGTAGTAGTCTCAGGAACTGTCGTGGAGGTAGTCGATGTTGTTGTGGGTAATACTGTTGTTGTCGTCGGCACTGTTGTGCTTGTCGTTGTCGAAGAAGTGGTGGTAGTAGTAGATGTCGTGGTTGTGGTTGGTGCCAGTGTCGTTGTGGTTGTGGATGTTGTGGATGTCGTGGTAGATGTCGTCGTGGAGGATGTGGTTGTGGTTGGTTCCAGCGTTGATGTTGTCGTGGGTGGCACGGTCGTTTGAGGAACAGTTGTTTGAGGAATGGTAGAAGTGGTCTGAGTAGAACCAACACCATTGAACCCCAGTTCATACCGTAAGTTCCATCCCCCATTTGTACGCCAAGCATTGGGGTCACCACAACAAATACCAGCCCTGAGTCTGTAACGACCAGCAGGTACTTCCATAGAGATGTATGACTGCAAGCCAATAGAATCGTCGATGCTGTAAAGCAAAGTGCCTGCTTCGTTATACAACCACAGCATCGGATCAGAGTTGTACCCAGTAATCATATAGGTTTGAGCGATAAACTGCGTTGTCTCACTGTAATCAAACCAAACATCTGTTGGCTCTGTGATTATTAAGTTTTCGGCTTTAGCGGGGGAAGACGGATAAAGACCCAAAAATGTGAGCACTACCCACAAAAAACAACTTGTAACCCGCACACGGGATTTACGCATTAAACAATTATACTACGGGCTTGTACTTGGTACTTGGCTTAGTAGGGTCTTTGTCATCAGCACTTAACCGAACTCCAGCCATACCTGCTGATACATCTTCACCTGTATCTCCATCAGTCATTGATCCTGCACGAACTCTCAATGGTTTTTCAGCAGGTTCGACTGGTGCTGGATGTACTACAGTACCTCTAGTAAAAGTATTTCGTGTCTTAGACCCTTTTGGATTTTCAGGTGTTTTACTTGCAAGATGTATTGCTAGTTGTTGTTTGTCTACCTTCATTGCTGCATCTTTAAGGTATATGTTTTCTGCGTGACCTTCTACACGACCACCAACCAAAACACTATAAATAGGTCTTTCTAGTCTTTCAGTAGCGGGGCTATGCAGGTGAACATCTGCCTGTTGTCCAGCAAGTTCACCTAGACCTTGTTCGTTGATGATTCTTACAGGACTACTAAAACCTTTATCATGAACTTCAGAGAAAAACTGACTGTTATTTAATATTCTTTCGCTCATTATTTTTTACCTCTGATTGGTTTGCCACGACGGAAAAACACTTCTTTTTCCATAGGCGCAACACTGAGAATGTCTTCATGGGGCACTAACTGTATATGAAGCCTACCTTTGTTTATTGAGGCGTCCTTACTGCTTCTACCGCTGTTTACTTCTTCGTTCCAGTTCGGGTCAACAGAACCACTGGCGTATTTAGCGTCTTTAGGAATATCCCCACGATGGTAAACAGTTACATGCTCAGGTACACCCGTACCCTTCATCATCTCATGTAAGAAGTCTGGATGATCTGTGGACCCAGCATTTGGGTTTTGACTGTCCATACGACTAAGCGCCTCTGTAGGAAACTTTGCGGGAGAAAAAACTGAAGATTGTGACCAATCATATACCTGACTAGGTGGTTTCCTAATATCAGAGTGGCGATCTTCGTACTGGTCCACTACTGAATCGGGTGCTTCTTCAATATTCTTTTGCCAGTGTTGATACCACTGAGGGCCGTCAGGTGCTGGCATGACTATTTCTCTGGAGGAAGAGGTTCGTGTGTCTCAGGTGAGATGTTTTCAGAGATCCACTTATCAGCGGCTTCTCTACTTTGCCAACCTGATGTGGTACCAGGGGACTGTGCACCCTTTTGCCAAGCCGTAATGCCCCACATACCTTCTTCACCATTTTGGTAAAACCTAGAATACTCAGGCTTTTGGTGCCCAGCCTCAAAATGCTCGTTACGACTCATCAGACAAGTTTACCAGAGACACGAAGACGGACCGCCCTCAAGCAGCCCGCCTCGGTGGGTAAGAACCTCGTTAATAATTATACACACATGTGAATAAACATGTGGATAACTACTTAACTTTCCATCCAGATGGGCTAGTAAATTCCCAACTACCCTCGTATGGTTGTTTAACATCAGCATGGTTTATGGGTTCTACCTCGTAAGGGTCACCATATCCTTTTGCTTTCTCACGGTCATCGGTTGCAAAAGCAACACCATGAACGCTTCTGTTACCTTCAATAAGGTCACCTGATTTAAAATTTACAGGGCTTCCATGCCAAAACTGCTTACCGTGTAAGTGGTCACTAGCGCTCATCAATAAACTCCCTCAGTTAAACCTAGTAACAGGTATTTTAGGTAAATCTAGTTCTTGAGCAATTACAGCACGGTGATGACCATCAATTAGTCTGTTACCTTGAATGGCAAGAGGGGTTTTAATACCATTTTTGCTAATGTCTTCATAAAGAGAGTCATAGTGTTCGGGGTCACTATATAAAGTGACATCTTCTCTAACTAGATTTCCTACTTTAATTGGGTCTTCATCAAAACCATGAGGAGAAAAGTCACCCGCAATCAAATTGCGAAGTTGTTTTTGGTTAATATGATTACTGGCGCTCATCAATAAACTCCCTCACAACAAGAGTCCCTAGAGCCACAAGATTCGCACCGATAATGAGCGTGTTCAGGGCGCATTTGACCGCCACACCACACGCATTGCTCAGACAGGTCACAGGACTTCTCATCTGTCATGAAACTACGAGGACAACATCCCAAGAACTAGCCGCAATTTGGATAGCCTTGGAGACAGTTACATTCTTGTAACCACTGGCACGAGCAAGGTTTGTTGCGATCTTAATTGCGTCAGACATAAGGACAGTGCTAACGGGGTAAGTAACAAACATGAGTATTTTCTATCACACTTATTGTGTAATAAATTTAGAACTGTGTTCCTGGGTTGGCAACTGCCTGAGAGATCGAGCGGTGCAGTTCACACTGACCACATGGGCAATCTCCTGCGATAGCACCAAGGAAGGCTGCTTGGTTGCGCTCTGCACGAGTAAAGCGACCACCGTTCCATCCACCTTTGGTGTCTGCGGGGATGGCTGTAAGTGAAGAACCACTGTCGTCACTGTCAGACTTTGAACTTGATTTTCCTAAAATAGCCATGGTCTTAGTTTACCTCATCTAAAGATATGAGTTTCAAAATCAGTTCTTTTTATCTACTTTGTTGAAGACATCATTGATCTCTTCAATACTGAGTTTTCCATCGTCCATGTACGCTCGTGCGAGACCCTCAACAACAAAACTGACTCCACCGATACCAGCCATCAACATAGCCTTCCAAAGTGGTATTCCTGCGATAGCGCCTGCTCCAACCACTGAGAGACCAGTGGCAGCAAAGGCAGCCAAGATTCGGAGCAAAATTTGTTTCATTATTTCCTTTTACGACGCTTGACATACTGAACAGCGCCGTCATCACCAATTTGTGATTTTGGAACCATCCATGAAATACTTCCCACATCTTCACGACGGTTTCTATATGGGGTAACAATTCCTTTTTCAGCAATTCCTAAGGTGTCAGGTGCAGTTTCTTCAAACAACCCAGGTTGCTTTCCTGACATACGACTTTGGAAACGAGAGTACAACTCTCCAGCCTCTCCACCCATAGCCTCACTGGTATCACCTTTCATTGCACTAATTTCTGCTACTTCGCTATCTATCGCATGATCCATTTTTAGTATTTGCGGAGATTCACCAAAAGTAACTGAAGATACTGATGGGTGACTAACATCAATCTTGTACTCATGGATGTGGTTTCTCATGTTCCAGTCTTGTGCTGAATCTCTTGTACCCATATGGATGATGTCTGGATGCATATTGTCATCATCATTGTATTCTTGTTGCTCAGTACCTCTTTTAAGATGAGGTGGTGTTGGGTCATTAGAAGAATGGAACACACTTATAAATTGAGGTCCAGAAGGCTTTGGCATCTACCTAGTTTACATCAACCGCCGTTACGGTAATAGCCTTTGCCTACAAGGTTGAATGTAGGGGCGCTAAAGACTTTCTTCATTTCTTCTGAGCATGCTGTACAGATAAGAATAGGCTCTCTGTCATGGATTGACCTGTCTTCTTCATAGAAGTGGTCATTAGGGCACTTGTATTGGTATGTAGGCATATTGCCTACTCTACACAAAACCTTCCATGCCAGGAAGAAACTGGTTGCTAAGACCCTTTTTTGTTACAGGAGTGTTACTGCGCTTCCTGCTATTGCGTAAAGATTGTCGAACATCATTTTGTGCAACCATGACCTCACCTTGTGTCACTGGTTGCATTTTCTCTTTGTAATACGCAATATCGTTTAGACCTGCCCAACGATCTAATTTGTCAATATCATTTCTTGGTTCTGCATCTGTATTTAGTTGATGTGTCTGTACCAATCCTCTACTGGCAGCATTTTGAACAAGTTTGCTACTATGTGCGGATAAATCAGGGTCTGCTGTTAAAACTTCAGGTTTAAGTTTATTTTTAGCAAGTTGCGCCATTGTTAGTGCTGTGGATGACATAGTTGGGTCTGCAAACATACGAGTGATCTGTGTGTTTGAGGGTTGGGTGTCAAATAAGGTGTCCTGTTGGTAATAAGGGTGATTTGTGTTGCTTGAACCCTCAAAAGTAGCGTGATCGGGGTCATCAGACCCAGCGTGATTAAATTTTCTATGTGCTTTACGGAGAGCATTCTCAGCAAATCCAGTTGATGAAGTATTATCAAAGTTTGGTAAGAATTTAGGAGGGGTATAGGCAGTATCTACCTCAGCCATTTTCCGATTACCTTGCTCATCTGCGTCGCCAAGAGCAACATAGTTCTGATAAACCCTGCCGTCGTACACCTTTTGGTCTCTATTGTAGAAATCAGCCATCACCAATATTACCTTAAATGGTCAAACGGAAATTTTTTTACTTCTTACTTGTCATGACGGCGCTGAAAGCCGTTCCGATAGAGAACTCTCCGTGCAAAGTCTCTTGATTCGTCTGGTTGTAGAGCAATTTCGACCATAGAGTCCGCTTGATCTAGCCCTGCCTCATGCAAACCCTCCGCAGAGATAGGTACGCCCTCACCTTGCAGCATCTGTGCATAGGATTTAGACCAAGTTTTGGCATAAGCATTGCGTAAACGAGGAAATGGGTGCTCAATATTGAACTGATCGGGACTAAGAGCCACTACCAGCCCTCTTTACACCAGCGTTCTTCTTAGGATTACGACTAAACATGACCTTCATGGTCGCACGACCTGGGTTTTTCTCGTTGATGTTGTCAACAATGTCCATAGTTGCCTCATGCATAGCCTTACCCATGTTAATTGTGGATGAAGGGTCGGTAGTGCGATCCAAATGGTTGACCATCTCTGCTGCAATACCACGCTGCTGGTGGTCTGGGTGAACATTCATGAAGCCAATATTGGTATCAGCCGCATGGTAGGTCCTGTCTTGCTCGATATAAGACCCATCTGGCTGTTCTACATTGGATATGAACCCTCTTTTAGTCATAGGTTCACGATAAAAGTCTGTATAACCGATTAAACCTTGTGTTCCTGTCTCACTGGGTCGTACATAACCCTTTTCAATGGTGAATTTACGGGTCTCACTAGGGTCGATCACCTGTAGACGGCGTGGTTCTCCGTAAGATTTGAGTGGGTGGTCATATGCATGGTCCTGAGGCATAGGAAATTCCATGTAATTACGACCTACATGGTCTGTAAATTGAGCACCGAGATGTGGAATTGGTTTATCAGCCATATATCTAGTTTAACTCATGCGGTCAGTAACAAACTGACCATTAGTGCTAGAGGTAATAGGTGGATTGAATTGAAAATGATTTAATTTCCCACCATGCTTGATGGTGACACCGTGTATAGGGACGGGTGCACCTTCACGCATCAGTACCTCAGACTCGTTGTAGACACCTTTACCCTTTGTACCACCAGAAACACGCTGTCTCCAGGTTTTTCTGTCCCACTCTTGCTTGGTTCCATCTAGCAATGTGACACTGCCACTGTCAAAGGACACCTTCTGTGGATCAACCTTAGAGTGCATAAGGACCTCGACAGGTGTGGTGCCCTCTGGTTGGGGTACATTGACCATGTTCATGCTGTCTTTGTGAGCAAACTTGTCTGCTACACCCTCATCCAATGACCAACTCTTACCTATTTCAGGTCCAGACCTTTGAAACAAATGATCTACGATCGCTGATGGGGTATTTACATGCTCTGGAACAAAGCGAGTCTCACCACGAAACATGGGCTGACCAGCCTTGAAGTGCTTTTCCATGTCCTCTGGAATAGACTGGTTGCCCTTAAAGGCTTCGTTACGACTCATGGATCTAGTATATGTCAGTCGTCTTGTCCATATGTATTGCAATTCTCATCAAGATGGCCGTCTTGACCACAGATGTTGCAAGATTCTTCTTTTGGTAGTTTCCCACCAACTGCCTTTGCCCATGCATTTCCTTCTGGGCTTCTGGTAGAGGAGTGTTCAGGGTGTGGATAACCCTCAGGATTTACTTGGTGTGCTGTCTTTGCCATCTCAAACATCTGTGTTGCTATACCACGACGCTGGTAGGAGGGGTCAACATATACCTGATCAATTACGCCAGTTCTTGGATGCAACCACATAGCACCAACTTGCTTGTCTTCTTCATCTGATGAGGGGTCATATGCAGAGAATGCAGGATCTGTCATCGCTGTTGCTGGTTTAGCAGAGAATTGGATGCCATTGAGGTTCTTCACCCTTCTAGTTTACTACTAGTCGCAGTCGCCGTAGTTGCCTGTGTCTCCACAATGAGGACACTCAGCGTCAAAGGCCCACCACTGGTACACGCCTTCGTCGCCACCGACCATCTGTGCGCCGTCTGGGGTTACATCGAACTCCTTGCGGCAGTCGTGGTGTAGGCACTCGACTGTCTCGTCGCCGTTTGGTTCTGTCTCTTCAACGCTTGGATCGTCAAAATAACTTAGGTCTGTACCTGATGGGTAATAGTTGCTCATGTTTTCAGTATAGGGCTATCTGGGGCGATTTTCTTGTTTACCCCATTTCCTGGATAGGGCTACATGGCGGATCTGTGTGTCTTGGGGGGATGTTCCCTACCCCCTGACCCTGTGACGCCCGTCACTTAACCATGGGGGGGTGTGACAAATGGCACATGTGACGAAGGTCACACCGCCAAACCATGTGACATTGGTCACTATCCCTTGACAGAACGACCGATCTATGACCAGTAAATGAAACCCTTATATCATATGGGTCGCAGGGGTAGTCATACCATGGGGCGCCCTTTGTCAAGTGTGACATTTGCCACTTACCCATGGGTAAACCCTTATGCCATAAGGAAACCCCACCAGACACGCTGTATGCCCCCTTACCCGTGAGTAACCCCCCTTTTGGGGTGCTTATACCTTTTTGCGATTTTGGGCGCTTAGACGGCGTCGCTACCCCCTGAAAAGGGGTCAAAATGGGGTCAATTACCCCTGATTTCATTGGCTATCTGCGTATATTCACATTTTTCAATTGAAATCTCTGGGGATGGGTCAGGGGCTATCGATGGGGGCGCAGGGGCGTGAGGGCGATGTGGGTAGGTCACATGACCCCCAGCCCCGACCCAGTACCAATGAGCCAGCCACCAGCCACACATGCACCTGCATCCCCTCCTGTTCCCTCTGTTGAATCCCTCTGGAAACGATTCGGTTCTGCGCCCTTTTCCTTGCCCTGTAAGGCTCAGAATCGATCGTTCACAGGCACATATATATGCCCCAGAAACTTTGATTGAAACTATTGACGCCAGCCCATTCACCTGCGAGACTGGGAACGGAGGGCACATATTCCCCTCCGAGTGGCTTGACACCGCTCCACGGTCAATTAATTGCTAGGCGCCTTCGGGCTTGCAAAGGCTCCCGTGGAGATGCCAGTAAACAGAGGTGAAGGGAACATGGCGAAGGCTGTGATAACGCCTGCGCAACTCGATACCTTCGACGACGAGCAATGCACAGGAAAGCACACAGAGATACCCATGGGTGGACGCAACCCACCCCAATAACAAAGCCCGTCATCTTGGTAGAGATGGCTGATAGGCGCCCACGATATGGCGCCCCAATTCACAGTCCTGCACTTCTCTTCGGATGAGTTCAGTGAGAGCAACCTTTCACTGTCGGAGCAACACCGAGCGCAGGGGCTAATGCCACACGGCATTTACAACAAAGGAGCACCACGATGGCAACATCGACATACTCAATCAAAGTCAATCGTCACGAAGGTGACGGTTGGCAAATCTGGTCAATTCTTCTCACCAAAGAAGAGGCGCTCAAGCAAGTCCGTGAGTCCAATAAATGGGCGAAGGAAAACGGCTTTCAGTGGACATACATCCTCTGCCGTCCGACTCTGCCAGCACGACCTGTCATCGAAGACCGTCGCAAAGGTGGCAGTCAGCCAACAGTGTTGGCAAACCTTCTCAACGGTCGGTAACACTCACCTGCATCACCGCTTCGGCGGTGGTGCTCATAAAGGGCATTGGCTTCGGTCAGTGCCTTTTCTGAGCATCTGCTCAAGCACCACCACAACAAAGGAGTTCACATGAACTACAACGAAATCAACCGACCTGCTATCTCAACCCTGAAGCAATATGCCCGAATCAAGGCAAACATCATCAAGAAAAACTCAAATTTCGCAGAGCGCAAATTGTGGGACGATGTCCAAGTCATCAACGAAGACTCTCAGTACGGAGACCTTGTCAAAGACTTCAGCGTCGACTCGAACTGCGGTCATGTCGGCATCGTGTCCAGCCGTGAGCCGTTCACAACTCGTGGTGGTGCCGATGGTGTCCGCATCGAGTTCATCTTCATCAACCACACGACGGTGAATAACAGTCCAGCAATACGGACTCGCAAACTTGAGTTCATCTACAAGCAAGAGGCACCTGTTGCGACTGCGACTGTTCGTGAGTTCAACTTCGTGGTGGTCGGCACTGTCGACGAACACGGTGTGACCACCTTCTCGATTGACTCTGCTCGCAGTGACGCCAGCGTCGCTTCGATATACGAGTACCCAGCAGGCAGTGACCAGTACGACGAGCGTTGCGAACTTCGTGGTTACAACGACCGTGCAGAGTTCGAGACAGGTGCTCGCCTCTATGACCTCATCGCTGATGCGCTCGTATCCATCTCATACCCAACCAACGCCTAGGAGGCACCCACATGAACAGCAACCGCAAAGGAATCATCCACGAGTGCCAGCCAGAAGTATCTGACTGGATTCTCTGCGCCGACTTCGAGGACGAGATGCCTCATGACAACCCAGAGCGTCACAAGTGGCACAACCGTGTCCTAGGCGACTTCCAGACGGAGACAGGCGTGTACCTGCTCGACCTGACAGTCGACGAGCACGACGGTGACCCCGACTATGACGAGGTCGCATTCAGACTCACGAATCACGGGTTCGACATCTACAACAGCGACACCTACTTCGAGGTGTACAACAAAGCAGTCTTCTGCGACGACGAAGAGTGTGGGGAGGTTCGCTGACCGCCACACACACAATTGATCCCTTTCAACCACACACCGCCTAGGAGGCACACAATGAGCACCATCACATCAATCCATGAGCACGCAGTCGAAATCGACACACGGCTCGCTACGACCTACAAGCACCTGTCCGACATCGAGTACAGCATCGAGCGTGCTGAGGGCGCCATTCGCCGTGCGACTGGTCAGACCTACCGCCATGGTCAGTGGGACGGCACACTGCACGACGCACTGATAGTGACTACCTTCCGCACCGAGTGGTACGCCAGCAGTCATGAAGAGGGCATCAAGTCACTCAATGACTTGCGCCCAGTGCGTGACTCACTCAATGCCATCATCGATGAGTGCAACGCCGACTGGCGTGACAATGGTCGTTGGTCGAGGTTCTATCTGGTCACCAACACCAACGGTCACATCCACTCCAGCCTCAGTTGCTCGACCTGCTTTCATGACACCAACTTTGCTTGGCTCACTCATCTCTCAGGACTCGATGAGGCAGACGCTGTGCAGGCGGAAGGCGAAGTGCTCTGCACCATCTGCTACCCGTCAGCGCCAGTGTCATGGACGAATGGCATCAGCCGTCGTGACAAGGAAGCCAAGGCAGTGCGTGAAGCCGAGAAGGCAGAGCGTCAGCGCATCAAGGCTGAGAAGTCACTGAGCATCAACGGTGATGTGGTCAGCATCCGCATCGACCCGAAGGAAGGCTCTCGCTACTACGGTCACAAAGACTTCAAGACATTGCGCTCTGCGGAGTTGTGGCTCGTCGAGGCATACACACATGTCTTAATCGAGTCATGGAAAGCCCTTGGCGATACGAACTGCTGGTCAGTGACACCTGATGCCTTCAGCAATGAGAACCACGCTCTCGTGCTCGACCTGTACCTCAAGAAGACAGGCAAGGCGTTCGACGATGTCGTGCCTGCCTTCCTCAAGAAGGCTGAGAAGAAGGCACGAGGCAATCGCTACTAGTAACTGGGGCGTCACAGCATCGCTGTGGCGCTCTCAGAGGGCATCAGACACGCTCTGGTGCCTTCTGAGGGCGGACACCGCCCAGCACCACCAACACGACCTTAGGAGGTCACACAATGTCCATTTACTCATACGGCATCACTGGTACCCGTCATCTCGACGGCATCGGTCAAGTCTCAACAGTCAAGTTCCGCTTCTCTCGCTCATACGCAGACAACGCACGCATCGCACGCCAAGAGCGTGCGGACAAGGCGTACAT
>Ga0208975_1000768_pt1 | contig 14783 bp, 19 predicted proteins | sample GreLakmeER78MSRF_FD_187700 | JGI IMG/M metagenome (GOLD analysis project Ga0208975, IMG submission 187700) | Freshwater lentic microbial communities from great Laurentian Lakes, MI, USA - Great Lakes metaG ER78MSRF (SPAdes) | ecosystem: Environmental > Aquatic > Freshwater > Lake | place: Great... | reverse complement strand
TTCAAGAATAGATAAAGTAGTACTGCAAGGCACCTTACCAAGCAGAAAACCATTAATTAAAGAATAAATTAATCCGTTAAAAACTCTTGTACTTTTATTTTAAATTTTAAATTATTTTTCTTATATTTGTTATATGAAAAAAATAATAACATTTATTAGTGATACTCATACAAAACATCAGTATTGTGAAAATAATTTACTAAGTGGTGATATACTAATACATGCTGGTGATTTTATGAACAGTGGATACCATAAAAAAGAAGTAATTGAATTCTTAGATTGGTTTAGTTCTATAAAAGGTTATGATAAGAAAATATTTATTGCAGGAAATCACGACCGTACTTTAGAGAATGATCCTACTTGGAGTTCGTTAACTATAAAAGATTATTCAAACCTAATTTATCTTCAAGACGAAGGTTTTTCTATTTACGACATAGATGGTGATTCGTCAGTTAAATTATATGGTTCACCTTGGCAACCTGAGTTTTATAATTGGGCATTTAATTTACCACGAAATGGTGAGGAAATGAAATCACGATGGGATGCAATACCTAAAGATACAGATATCTTAATCACACACGGACCACCATTTGGACATTTAGATATTCCAAGTGGACAAAGTATACGAGTAGGTTGTGAAATGTTACGTCATCGAGTAGATGAAATTAAACCAAAGATTCACGTATTTGGACATATACATGGAAGTTCAGGTTATTATTATAATGGACATACCCACTTTATTAATGCTTCAGTATTAGATGAAAGATATAATTACACTAACTTACCTGTTAATATTGAATGGGATTCTATAACAAATGAAATAAAATGGTTATAAATAATTTTACAATAACCCATAAATATAATAGTTACAGTTATGTTTATGGGTTATTTATTTAATACATTACCATTGGTATCATACTTTAAAGATATTACATCCAACATATATTTAGCTTTGTTGTCTAAATCTGATAACCAATAAGGTGTTAGTTCTACTCCAAAAAACGAGTACACTTCTTTTTGAATTTTACCCGCAAAATCAATATCTTTATACGAGGTATGAGTATCATGATAGTCGTATGGTAAGTCATAATAAACTACAATCATAGGTTTTTTGTTCCATTTTTTTATTTCAATAAAACTAACCTCATCAAAAAATTCATTAATCATATTTTTTACTAAATCAAGTGTTTTATCGGTTTGTTCTACCTCCTCTTTAATTAGATTATCATCACCTAACTTTTCTATTATATCTTGAATTTCAGACAAACTATAACCAAGTTCTATACGGCTTTCATATTGTATAGTTTTTCCATTTATTTCCCCTAACTGAACATAGTTTTTAATTATTCTAGGTTCATTACTATAAAGTTTAAGAATTTTTACTGAACTTTCATCATGAAAAGAATGGTATAAAAAATCTTTAAATTTACAATTCTCAGATTCCGTTAATGTATTTTCATTATAAATAATATTAATTACTGGCCAACTATTAGTCAGCCACCGATTCCAACCTAAACCAATAATTTTAAATGGTAAAACAATTGATGGATCATCCCCATCCGTTGTCCAAGACGCTTTAACTAAACCTTTTTGGTTTTCAATTCTTTCAATCATTGATGGATCATCTTTGAATACCCTTTTTAAATTGTTTAACCCTCCTACCAATTTTGCAGCATAAAACAATCCATCCGTTTTTATTAGATTAATAATGTCCGAATTATTATTTTTAGTCTCCTCTTTTAATACGTGTTTAATAAGTTCTTTAATTACCATCGACTTCCTCTTATTCTATCCATTTCTGAGCTACGTAGTTTATCTGTATAAACTTTTTCCAACCATTCACGTTCATCTATAATTCTTTTTTCTAAATCACTTCTGCTATATAAAGTATTTTTAACAATAAAATCAATCATTTCATCATCTGTAACCCCTTCAGGTTTTGAAACAGGAGGAACACAAACTAGAGACTTTTCAGGGTGTTCAGAAAAACTATTAATTGAAATGTCATTTCTTCCCAAACCTTTTTGGATTTTTTCTAACAATGTATCTTCAAACCATTCTTCTATAACATATTTTAAATAGTTTCTTCTTACAGGTATATCAATTTGTAAATCATTAATAATATCTTTAGGTATCCAAAATTCCCCTGATTCAAAATCTCGTTCACTGATTTTTCGGTTGTCATTCCAAGCATTATGATCATGGTTAAAATCCACAACAACTTGAGCTATTTCCATACCATTATTACACCATTCAAAACGATAACTAAACTCGTGATCCTTATTTTGATACATTTGAGCACCATCAAAATAATTGTTTAACCAATCATATATTAGTTTTTCAATACTTGGTGTTGGTTTGGTATATTTTTTATTTACCTCTTCTTTTAATATGTATTTAATTAAATTTCTCATATAACAACTTCTATGTCTTATTTTAATATATATTTAATTAACTTTAGTATTGAAATCTGAACATATCAACATTTATTTTTCTTATGGATTTGTGTTTGGTTAAATATAATATATCTTTAGGTAAAATACCGTATATATCATTTAATTCTTCTTTAAATTTTACATATGAATCATATTTAATATCACTATTCATTTTTTTTGAATCGTTTGTTATTGAAATTGGATACGGAAACTCATCATTTAATACTTTATCTATATTTTTTTTATAATATGGGTCAAGATCAGTATTATAAAAATCAAGCGTTTTTTGTATATCACAAATAACATCAATATCTACCAAATGATAATCATAACCTCCATTATAATCCTCAAAATTTTTTGAGTATTGCCAGTTAATAACAAAAGGATAAAGTCTTTTAAAAAGTTTTATTGCAACATCAATTCCATTTTTAAGTTTATCTGTTTCTTGTTCTTTTAATATAGTTTTAATTAAATCTCTCATAATTATTATAAATATCTTATATAAAAAAAAATGTGAGGTAATACCTCACATTTATAATAATTAGATAATTGATTCAGCGAGTTCCCAAAGTTTGGTATTAACTCGGTTTACTGCAATTATATTTTGTAACCCTTTTAATTTAGTTCTTTGTCCTTTTGATGATAAATAATTCATACCACCTCTAACAAACTTTTCTTGTACTACATTGAATACTTTCCACATATCATCACCCTCGTCTTCAACCCGGTTTGGTGTTAATAATCCAACAATCTCCAAGTCGTTTAAGACTTTTTCTTTACTGAAACGAATCTCAGCGGATTTACGAACAAAATCAATCTTTTCGTCTATTGTCATCTCATGTCTCATCATTCGGTTAACCGATCTTTCAATTTTTGGCAATTTACCTGCAAATGACTCTGTAAGTCGTTTAACATCATCCAAATCAAATCTTTGGTGTCTTACGTTAAAAGAGTCAGCAAGAGCTGTAGGAACTGTAAGTCCGTTTGAACACACAAGTCTGTGAAGCCCTGCACTTACACCAAGTGTAGTCATACCGTTATGTGAGTTACGAATGATTGCCTCAACTAAGGTATCACCAACTTTTGGTAGTTCTCCGTTACGTAAACGAATTTCGTGTACTCCGTGTAATCCAAGTCCCGTTTGTTTTGCCGATGCAATTTCCCAACCTTCTCTTTCAAAATTTTCAAGAATGTCAATGGTTGGAACAAATACATACTTATCAGACATTTTTGGAGATGCTGAAGTCGCAAAGATTGAAGGTACATTTAATTTAAGTTGATTTAGTGTTTTCATATATGTAATTTTTAATTGTTTTACAAATATAAAGTTTTTAATATAAACTACCAAATTTTTTTAATTATTATTTTAAATTAATTATATCTCATTACGTGATACCACTTACCGTTTACCTTATACTCGTCATCTTTTCCGTCGTACCCATTTAAAATATTACCATAACCATCACTATTTATAACATCTTCACAAACAGCATCAATATCAACAAAATCTAATATATATTTAGAATCATATCCCATTTCAATTAAAAACCTTGGGAAGTCATATTTACTGTCATCAATTTGTGATTCTATAGATTCTTCAATACCATCTTCACTATAATCACCTTCAGGGTTTTCTTTAATATCTTTAATTAATTCTTCAGCCCCAAGTATATCATCTTCAATTTCTTCAATTTCTTCATCAGTTAAATCTTCATTAACTAATCTACTATTTAGAATATTAATTTTTTTTTCATAAACTTCAACATACTTTTCTTGTTGTAATGATAGATTTTTTTCTATATCATACTCTTCTGGTGAGTCTCTAACCATTCCTTCATAAAAATCATATAACCAACTATGTACTTCATCTTCGTTTAAATTATTAACCCAAGTCGATTCACTAAACGACTCATAACCCATTGCATCTATTTGTTGTTTTAATTGTTCGGTTGCTACGTACTCAATTTTATCATCAGGAATTACAATCCATTCACTTTCATGCGAAAACTCACCTAACCACTCATACATTGATGTATCCCCATAGTGTTTGTACTTAGTTTCCCAAATAAAATATTTATCCTCAGACACTTCTTCCCCTTCGTTGTTTTCATATTTACCTAAAAAACCATCCTCTTTTAAATGCATAAAGAGCGCTTCCGTTTTATTTGATTCTTCGTCATTGTTGGTAACGTCCCATTCACCCTCTTGTCTATACCCATTAAGAGTATTTAACTTTTGATTTAAAATTTTCTTTTTTTCTATTTTGTACATTTTACTGTACATATTACTAAACCTACCCTTAACAGTATCTTTATCAAAATAAGATATATTTGTGTTATCAATATTTAAATTTCCAGTAACATAATTAATACTATCAATATTTGATACTTTAGTATCTCTACTTAAGTCTAAATCACCGGTAATTTTAATTTTTTTTCCTTTGTATTGCGGTATTTTTTTAATCAAAGAACCATCACCGTTTACATATTTTAATAAATCGTAGTAATCTTCAGGTGATATATCAATCCATTCTTCAGACTGTTCTTTTAAAATACGTCTTATTAATTTTATCATATTTATAAATACCTTAACATTATTTATAAATTTAACTTGATTATAAATTTTTTACTAATTGTTTGTGAAATACATAATAGTTTTGTAAATTAGCAGTATGAAACTACTAAAATATCTTATTATTTATCGAACCACAAAAGATCCGATAATGGCCGCTAAAATATATCAAATGATTTATCATCCTGAAATTGTTCAATTATCAAGTGTGGTTGAACCTAAAATTACGTATTCAGAACAAAAAATAACAAATGGTATTAAACCTACTCATAAAAAAAATGAATTATTATACTCATTAGAATACCTAAAAAATAAAAAAGTAAAAACTAAACAAGATGTTGAGTCGATCTATACTATTGAAATGGTGTTAAAAACAATGTAGTTTTTAATTAAAAATACTTTGTATATTTTCTTATATGTTCATGTTATATGAATAGTTTTATATTTACTGGTTAGTATGTTTTGTTATTTCAGGTAAAACCCATTCAGGTATTGGTAATCCTTTATTACTCCAAACTCTGGTTCCATTTTTCCTTTTAGTTCCTCTTTTTATATCGATATGTATTGTGTCCGCATCTTTATAAACACCTATACCTAATGCACCATATTTGCTAGATAAATCAACTAATTTTTTTATACACGGTCTACAAGAAGAATCTAATTTTATATCTAAAGCCAAACCATCTAAATGAGAAGATCCCTCAACACCACCTGCGTTTTTGTTTTGGTCTATTGATCTTTTACCATAAGTGACTTTAAGTGGAGAACCATATTCGGATTGAACATTATAAAAAATACTTTTTAAAAAGGGGGCAACATCTTTTAGTATTTCCTCATTGGGGTCAGGATTATTTTTTTGGGGTGTAGGGTTTATATCCAAAATACTAGTATCATCTATTTTAATATCAGTTTTTTCAACCAAAATCATAATTTCTTTAAGTCTTTGTATGTTCTCTTGTAGGTTCATATTGATAAATAGTATTTACATATAAATTATTTGCCACTTACCTTTAAAATCCTCTACAAGACACGTAGAGTTTTCACAGAAGTCACCTGAGTTCATATAATCAATTTCTAACTTAGGTTGATGGATATGCCCACATACCGCAACATCAAATCCTTTTTGTTTTGTTAAACCTTTTGCGTTCTCCTCAAAATCAGATACAAAATTAATCGCTCCCTTTACAGATTGTTTTATATCATTTGCTAATGAATGATACTGTAAGTTAAACTTTCTCCTGATATAGTTGTACATTGTATTCAATCTAATAATCAAATCATATGACCATCCACCAAGAACTGCCAACCATCTTACTTTCATAATAACAAAGTCCAACACATCCCCATGAAAACAATAGTAACTTCTACCATCCGCTCCGATGTGCGTGTACTTTCTAACAATATCTATGTTGTTTAATAAGAAAGGAACAAATGGTTTTAAAAAGTCATCGTGGTTTCCCCTGATATAAACAACCTTTGTTCCCTCTTCCGATCTCTTCATAAAACGTCTGAATATCTTTGAACATTCTTTCTTCCATTTTCCACCACCTTTTAATGCCCATCCATCTATAATATCACCATTTAATATTAACGTTTCAGATTCATTTTCTTCCAAAAATTTTAATATCTTATCTGTTTGTGATTGTCTTGCACCTAAATGTAAATCACTCATTATTATTGTTCTCCACTTTTTCATTTCCAATAATCCTTATCGTTTGTGAAATATTCTTTATTTTTATTATTAAAGAATGATGATACCATAAGTCTTAACATATACATTACACCTTTGTTTTCAAATCTTCTTGGTGGTGTATATACAATATTGTTTATTCTTCCGAATTTATTTGGTTTGATTTGTTTTGAGAACATATAATCTTCAGCTACTTTAATCTCTTCATCAAAACCCCCGATTGATTTAAATGTCTCTGAACGAACTAACATATACCCACCGAGACAGAATGGTGTTGACCACTTGGAAAGTGACTGTATTATGTCAAACGCCCTATATACGTAATTGAATTTTCCATTGTCTGAACGGAACTTTGTTGTTACCAGATCTAAATGGTATCTATGTATTCTTACGATTGATCTTTTTAGTACCTTTGGATCCAATAGGAATACATCTGCATCCATAAACAACACATATGGTGTTGTAACAAGTTTGAATCCGTTGTTTCTTGCTATTGATGGAAGTCCACCCTCCATTAAATGTAATTCAAATTTATCATGGAAGAATTTGTACACTAATCTTTTAGTTAAATTATGATCTGTTACATTATCGTTTGATGAATCGCAAACAATAACTTTAACACCTAAAATATCTAATTGGTGGTTTAATAGATCTAAGGTCTTTTCAATAATTCCTTTTTCATTTTTACAAGGAATAACAATTGTGACTAATTTATCTAAACGCATATAATAGTTATTATTTATTTTTTTAAATGATTAAATTTAAAATTAATCGTATTGTTTTCTAAATGGTTTATATCTTCGTCGGGTAAACCTGGACGATATCTAACACCAACATATTTTTTTAATTTTTCCCTAACTTTCATTTTAATTTCATCCTCAACACGTTTAACGGTAAGGTTTGGTATGTTATCCTTTAAATAATTTTTAGGTTCAACATTTGGGTTACGGTCAATAACATCATATACATCGATAGTTATTGTAGCAATTTTATTACTTTCTAAATCAATGGATTTAACTTTATATTTAACATTATAATTATTTGTGTTAAAATGATTACCAAAATCATCAACATATATTTTAGCATTTTGTTTTCTTTTACTAATTTCAGGTTTAAAATCTTTTAATTTTTTAAGTTTATCTTCCATAATTTTTGAGTGACTAATACCGGATCTAAGTTTTGACATTTCATCTGAAGTTAACAAAAAAACATTACAAGATAGTTTGTCACTCCAAGACACAGGATTAGAATTTGAAATGTGTCTTGAGGTTGAAATTGAATAACTATCCACGATTTCATACCATTTTTCATTTTTAAAAATATAAATGGGGTACCATTTATAAGAAGTTACGATATATTGTTCCACTCCATGTACATCTTTTTCCCAAAAACCATTAAGATTAGAACCTTTAAATGGTAACATAGCGATGGTATATTGATTAGCTTTTGAATTTGCTGTTCCTTTACCAACCATTTTTTTTGGGTCTACAAAATCATCACTGGTTATATTTTTGTAATCCCCATTTTTTCTATAATTTAAAACGTATAGTTCTAAAATATATAAACTTAAGTTTGGGGAGATCCCCATATAAACACAAAGACTTTTTATTAATTCTAATAATTCTGATTTGTTTTTACGGGTTTTTTTTTCACTATTTAAATGTTTAAATATTAAAAGAATTTCAGGTTTTAATATTTTTTTAACATAAAGTTCATTGTCTTCATTTATTATTTTTTTTAAAATATCATTAATAAACTTTGTATTCATAGTTTAAGCCTTAATAATACAAAATGGTTTACCATAAAGATTGACAGTGTACCCCCTAAGTTTTGGGTTTAGTTTCTCCGAATTACTATAAGTTATAGTCATAAAATCACCAGATATTTCTTTTATTCCGTCTTCAATCTTACCGACTACAGTCATTTTATCTTTACAGTTAGGTAGTGGGTGCTTTGTTTTTGTTATTAAATCATCTTTTTGGTTAAAAATGGAATTAATTTCACTATCTTCTTTAATTATATTTTTAATTATAAAAATTAAATCAGATTCAGTTAACTTTATAGTTTTTTTCATAAAAATTTTATTTATTATAAATATACCAAAATATAAGTTATTTTTATATAACGATTATAATTATAAATTTTTTTTAGTATTAAAAAGATTTAAACTAATAAGTTGACCATTTTTTTTATATCTGACTCATCTAATACCCCTACACTTGAATTAGTAAGTTTGGCACCATTAAACGATTTAATCGCTGGAATACTTCTAACACCGTATTTAACAGCCAGTTCTCTATTATCATCAACATTAACAAAATACATTTGAACATCAGTTGTATTTTCATTTGATACTTTTTCAAAAATAGGTTTCATTATACGACAAGGCATACACCAAGTACCGTAAAAATCTAAAATTAATTTTTCACCGTTATCAATTTTTTGTTGTATTTCTTTTCCACTAATTTCCATAATTTTAATTTATTTTTTATTTATGAGTTTTCTAAAAAAACTATTAATTTTATAAGTTTCACGATAGTAATTTCCTTTTGGATTTTTTTTGTTTTCACCATCCCTATGCCCATTAAGATAAGCTCGATTTAAATCGTTTTCTTCATTTATTTCTAAATCGTTAGTTTTATTTATTATTTCTTCAATTAGTAACAAAATATCTAAGTTTATTTCATTATTTTTTTTTTCTTTTAACCAATTTCTAAGTTCTTGTCTAAATGTTTTCATAGTGAATAAAATATAATTTACAAATTTATAAATGTCAAATAATTTACGACTTCTGAACTTATATTTTAATTATAATATTCAATTATTTCTAATATTGGCTCAATTAATTGTTTAGGATAATCGTTATTTAAAAAATCTATAAGTTCTTGTATCGATTTAAAACTTGATGGTGTGTTTTCTATGTGTTTACCTAAATTATCGTATTCATCAGTATATTCATCTGTTTTTTTATTTTCAAAATAACTACCATCAACAGGGGTATTACATTCACCACCCCAATAAGGTGTCGCCATTCCTTTTAACATATATTCTTTAGTATGAAACTCAAAATCTACAGTACCATCATAATTACTACAAGTTAAGTTTAATGTCATTTGACCGTCGTTGATATTATAATTTTTATTAATAAAGTCAGTATTACGTATAAGAGTTATAACTAATTTCTCAGCAAATTCACAATCTATATTAATTTCTTTATCCTTAAGATAAAAAATAATTTGTTGTTTACTGAGCCCCGTGTAATCTTTAATATCATCTATTGACATTTCCTTCATCCACATATTGTATATAAGTTCTGATTTATTTTCTTCTTTGGATTCAAAAATACCCTTAAACTCTGGGCAGTATTCTTTAATATAGTTATCGTAAACCACTTTCATTTCGTCATTTAACGTATATAAAAGGTCATTTCTAAAGTTTGTCCATAATCTTGGTTCAATTTCTAACCCTTCTTCATCTGCAACCTCATCAATTGCCGATTTTAACACATCTCTTTTGTACTTATCAAAATCATGGTAATTCTTATAATAACAGGGGTTAGACGCATCCATACGATTATATACCTCATTTTTTATTTTGAAGAATCTTCTTAATAATATATTTTGATTTTCTGTTATTATAATTTTCATAATTTATCCATATACTACTTTACCCATAACACACAACTGTAAGAATACGTCAGCGTCTCCAGCATCAGCTTGTTCCAACAGGATTCGTTCCCATATTTCTGGGTAATCTTTTTTTATGATAGGAATGGATTCAAGGACTTTATCCATATCCACATACCCCAAATACGTATCATCTAAATCTTCCTTATATGATTTTTGATCAATAAGATCCCCTTGGATATTGTATTCACCTTTTTCCTTATTTCTAACAACATTTTCATATTCCTCAACATCATAGAAATATATTTCACCACCCTGTAGAATGTATTCACCAACGGCCTCTGATGTTGATTGACCATATGTTTTTATATTATCCGGTAAATCCATATAATACCAATAGTTTGATCCACCCTCTAATGAGGTAACAAATAAATCTATAATATTATTCTTCGTTAAAGTTCTATTTAAAGCCTCTTTTTCATATTTTTTATATCTAATATTATAGGACATTGTGTTCGCACCACCATAGATATCCTGTTCCATAGCCTTTTTTACTTTTTCCTCAAAATTAAAATTTTCAAGATTTTTTTTATTTATTTCGTACTCTTTTATTTTTTGTTTAAACTCTTTAATAATATAACTATATACCTCCACATCAGATTTAAAACTACCACTGGTTAGTTTTTCCATACTACTAACATATCCCTTACCCTTTTCAACTTCATTTTTTAACCACTCATAGTATGATCTAACGTTATTCTTAACAAATTCTTCAATTTGGTTCATTTCATCCGGAGTAAAACCATATTGATTTACCTCATCTGATTCAAAAATAAATTTTGATTTTAAATATTTTACTTGCTTTTCGGTAATAATTATTTGCATATTATATAAATACTTTATAAAACAAAAAGACCACCTTATAGGTGGTCTTATGTAAAATATAAATTTTAATTATGACTTTTTTTATATAATAGATAGGTTTAAATTAACCCGTAGAGACTAGCCTTTTCTCCCAATAATTCTATAGCTTTATTTACCGCATCTTCTTTAGTTTTTAAATTACCTAAAGATATTTTTTTAGCGTGTAAAATATTATAAACGGTCGATTTAACCTGACCTTGAAGAAAATTATACTTACTAATTTTTTTTTTGTCTAAAGTGTCTTTAGCATAAATGTCTAAATAACCAACTTTACAAATGTAACGCCCTTTGTTCCCTGATTTTGTTGCCATAGTTTTGTTTATTTTTAAATGATTAATAATAGTACAAATATATATATAATTTTAATATTAATCAAATAATTGTAACATATTGTACATTTATTTTTATACCTGTTTTAGGTTTTATCAAAAAATTCATACAATCTTCAATCAAATCCCTAATTTCACTTTCAATTTCCCACCACAAATCTTCATTTTTACTAGCATCGTCAAAATTAATCGTCCTACCATCACCAATAAGGGTTACTTTTCCTCCATAGTCAATTTCACTCTCCATAAAAACTTCATCATCTTGTACCCCTAAATGACTAATCCTCCATTTAAAATCATATCCACCAACCATTTTCTTAGGAAAATCTTTTGTGGTGAAGTTATTCATTGTTATTTTTTCAATAATTTTAAGGGCTTCATCAAATCCTCCAATATATTCGGTAAACAAAGTTGCATAATCATATTTAGACCGATCATCAGTTATATTAAAATACTGAAGGATGTCGTCATCAAATGTAGCATAACCTTTTTCTTTTTTTTCTTTATCCCAAATATTTTTAATTATGTCAGATTTTAGATGGAATTTTTGTTGGTTTTCATTTATACCGTAAGGTGATCCAGGTATCTCTTTTAATTCAATATCCACATCAATTGGGATTCCGTATTTTTTTAATAAATTATAAAATAAATCATATACTGAACTTCTAATCATTCCTTGAAAATCACCACCTTCATAGCTAAGTAACGCCTCATGATAAGCAGCATCTATTGTGTCGTTCACCACATAGTCTTCCTCAGTTTCTTCGTTCCAACCATTAAATTCTATAGTTCCACGAGGATCAACATCAACCACAATTTCAACCCAATGAGTTCCAACAAGATCGTAATCACCTCTAATTTCTATATTAACAACTTTAATTGTTGTTTCCAAATTAAATTCATCATCAACTAATTTATATTCCTTAGTGTCAATTTCATCTTTAAGTTTTTTAAATAATATATCAAACCCCCCATTATATCTATACCATAAAGGTAAAACAGTCTCGTAATCTTCACGAGTGTTTTGATTAATACTCAAAACTTTAAATAACATATCATCCAAACTTGGATCTTCTCCATGTTTTTTTTGGTTATTCCAAAAACCATATAAAAACTCCCGAAGTTTTTCTTCAGTAAGTTTATGATATTGTGATTCTGTCATTAAGTGATCTTCTTTTTTTTTATAATTTTTCCAAAAATTTTTAAGTTCTTTGTAATTATATTTTTTTTTGTGTGAATCATAACCACAACTGTGACATAGATAAGGATAATTGTCTGTTTTTTTTATTTCCCAATTGTGTTCACATTTTTCACAATTAACTTCTTTTGAGTTAAATTCAAAGATTAAATTAAATTGCTGTTGTGTCAGTATTATTTTCATTCTTTGTTTTCATTACCAAGTATAAATCCCATATCGGTTATAAATTGTTGACTTTTTGCTAAATCCATAACAATATCTTGTGGTAGTTGACCACCTAAACCATTAACCCCGTACTTTCCACCAAATTTATTTAAAACGTCTATGGTTGCTTTAGTTGTATCATCACCAATTAAAAATACCTCATAATCTTCATCAGTCATGTTTGGAAATATAATACTACCTGACATATCAGCTTCAGGTAATATACTAGACGAAAGTCTTAATTGTTTACTACCTTTAGTTTTGGGAGCCATAATAACACCTTTCAATGTTGATAAATAAACTAATCGTTCTTTAGTAAAATAATATAAATCAACTCTATTATTTTCTTTTGGTATACCAATTAAAAGTGAGTCAATACCTTCTAACGATAATCTAACAACATCTTCTGCAATGTTTACCATATCGTTGTTTGCAGAATTAACTAATTCTTTAATGGGGTTTTCTGAATTGAAAATTTTAAGTAACTCCTCTTTATTTTCAGGTGAACCATTATATTCGTTGTAATAAGTTTTTAAACTTGTTGAAATAGATTTAATAACTACAGACTCAGTATCACTATTTATAGTTTTCAATGATAGTCTACTACCTTTAACCTCTACGTCAAATGGTGATGATTTATTTTCAGAAATATTCCCATCTAAAAATCCAGCTATCATTCCTTCAAAATCAAATCCTCGATTTCTTGAGACATAGAATCTTCTATAATAGTTATCAAATCTAAATTTAGAACGAGTAGTTACGTTTGATAAATTCAAAGACATTAATGATGCAATTGTTCTATTGAAATTAATAGTTTTTCTTTCAATTTCTGAGTATGTAATGTTGCTTATAGCATCTCTAGCACTAAACATATCAAGAGGTATTAACTTAATTTTTTGTAGCTCTCTAGCCATTATCCTTTTTAAGTCTTCTTTTGGCATCTCATTTAACAAATATGAAAGTTTTTCCATTTTTTGTTCTGCTATTGTGTAGTATATATTATCCATATAATATAAATAGTTTATTTATATATAATCACCAAAGTTTTCGTTTATATGTTTTCGAATAATAGACCAATCAGGATAATCAGGAGTTCTAAAATCTATACATTCAAAATCACCATTGTTAATTAGTTCTTTCATCAAACTCGTATAACCACCAAAATAATCTAAATATGAATCTGAATATCCTTGACCTCTATTGTTTTCTAAAAATACTGTAATGTTTCCAACAAAATCTCTAATTTTAATATAATTTATATATCTGGTTTCTTTTTTACCATCTGATTTGATAATTTCTTTTGGGACTTCATCAATGTTTCCTTCAAAGTAATCATCTAAACCATTATATACTAATTCATATATTTCATTTTCATATGCCCCATTATAAGCATTCCAATAAAGACTTTGTAATTCTTGACCTAACTCACTTAAATCTTTTTTACATAGTTCGTTTATTGCGTCGGAATCTTTAATTAATTCATTTAAGTCTTCAGCTTCAATTTTAAAATAACCTTCAGTTCCCTGTTCTTGTGATAAACTTTCAAAAAAATCAGAATCATAATCTTCTAAAGATAATTCAACATTACCAATTTCTTTAAAAATAGCATCTTTTAAATAAATGGTATTTTTTTCATCTAAATCGTCAATAACTTCAGATGATTTTGTATAAGCATCAAAATGCCAATCGGTACCTAAACCCTCTTCGCTAAATACTTGTTTTGCAACATCTTCAGGAGAAACGTCACGACGGGAGGAACCGCAGAAAAAAGAAGCCAATTCATCTCTATCATTACCTAAATATAAA
>Ga0208975_1000767_pt1 | contig 14790 bp, 14 predicted proteins | sample GreLakmeER78MSRF_FD_187700 | JGI IMG/M metagenome (GOLD analysis project Ga0208975, IMG submission 187700) | Freshwater lentic microbial communities from great Laurentian Lakes, MI, USA - Great Lakes metaG ER78MSRF (SPAdes) | ecosystem: Environmental > Aquatic > Freshwater > Lake | place: Great... | reverse complement strand
TAAAAATATAATCAGATACTAAATCGCATTTTGATAACCCCTAAAATTGCTTCTTTAAAAATTTTTGTGTTCATTTTACTTTCACCAAATATCCTATCAGTAAATATTATAGGAACCTCTACTATTTTAAATCTTTTTTTGTATACGCGATATTTCATCTCTATTTGAAAAGCATAGCCTTTAAATTTAATTTCGTTTAATTCGATACTTTTTAAAACATGATTACGATAACATTTAAAACCTGCTGTTGTATCTTTTATGGGAAGCCAAAGAATTAAACGAACATATACTGATGCAAAATAACTCATTAAAATTCTTCCAATTGGCCAATTATGAATTTTCCCACCTTTACAATATCTTGAGCCAATAGCCAAATCAGCACCATTTTCGCATACTTCTAATAATTTTAGTAAATCGTTAGGATTATGGCTAAAGTCGCAATCCATTTCAAAAATATAATCAAAATTATTTTTTAATCCCCATTTAAATCCATGAATGTATGCACTCCCTAATCCCATTTTACCTTTACGTTCTTCAATATTTAAACGATGGGTAAATTCTTTTTGAAGTTTTTTTACCTCAAGTCCTGTTCCATCTGGCGATTCATCATCAACAATGAGAATGTGAAATTCTCGCGGTAAACTAAATACCATTCTAACCATTTTTTCAATGTTTTCAATTTCATTATAGGTTGGAATAATTACTAAGTTTTTAGTCATTTGTATTTACGAATATAATAGTTTAAAAATAAATCAAATATTTATATTATCAACTTTATATTTTTGTGTTGATTACTATTAATTTTTTTAATGTCGTTTGTTTAATTAAACTATAATTAGTTAATTTGGTAACATAAAATTATTGATAAGATGTCTGTTTGGAGAATAAAACCAGTTTCGGCTTTTGAGGCTGATATGAAAAAAAGTGATTTAAAACGTGTATTAACTAAATGGGGATTAACATCATTAGGAATAGGTGCTATTATTGGAGGAGGTATTTTTACCTTAACTGGTATTGCAGCGCAGGATTACGCAGGACCAGCTTTAGCCTTATCATTTGTAATTGCAGGTATTGGTTGTTTATTCGCCTCTTTATGTTATGCTGAGTTTGCTTCGGTATTACCTGTTGAGGGCTCTGCTTATGCATATGCTTATGGAACTGTAGGTGAATTATTTGCATGGTTTATTGGTTGGAATTTAATTTTAGAATATATGATGGGAGCTACAACTGTGGCTGTTGCATGGAGTGGTTATTTTTGTAAACTGTTGCATTTATTCCATTTAGATATTCCTATTTGGTTAAGTAATGATTTAGCTACTGCTACTGAAAAAAGTTTGGCTGCAGGAATCGCTGCTCCAAGTTTTGCTTTTAATTTACCTGCCTTATTAATTACTTGGGTTGTAACCGCAATTTTAATAAAAGGTATTCAGGAAGCTGCTAAAACAAATAACGTCATAGTAATTATTAAAATAGCTGTTGTTTTATTTGTAATTATTGTTGGTGCTTTTTATATTAATACAGAAAACTGGACCCCTTTTATTCCTTCTGAAATTCCTGTAAAAGATGCATTAGGAAATTTAACGGGTGAAGTTAAATTTGGTTTTGGTGGCGTATTAACTGCTGCAACCATTGTATTCTTTGCTTACATTGGGTTTGATGCGGTTTCTACGCAAGCAGGGGAAGCTATTAACCCTAAAAAAGATGTTCCTTTTGCAATTATTGCTTCTTTAGTTATTTGCACTGTACTTTATATTTTAGTATCATTGGTATTAACCGGTATGGTAAAATACACCGAGATAGATAAAGCTGCACCAGTAGCTTCTGCTTTCTCAGCAATTGGTTTAAATTGGGCTGTATTTATTATAACGTTGGCTGCTACAGCAGGTTTAACATCCGTAATGTTAGTAATGATGTTAGGTCAAACTCGTATCTTTTTAGGTATGGCTAAAGATGGTTTATTACCAAGAGGTTTATTTGGAAAGTTACACGAAAAATTTAAAACTCCATATAAAAGTACTATTCTAGTTGGTTTAATCGTCTCAATTGTTGCCGCATTAACTCCGATAAATAAAGTAAGTGAAATGTGCAGTATGGGAACATTATTAGCTTTTGCAATGGTATGTGTTGCCGTTATGATTTTACGTTATAAAAAACCAGAGTTAGAAAGACCTTACCGTACACCTGCAGTTTATTTAGTTGGTTGTTTAGGGGTTGCATTTAATATATTTTTAATGTGCTTTGTTAGAAAAGAAACTTGGGTTGCATTTTTAATTTGGGGTGCAATCGGAATTGCTGTTTACTTTATTTACAGTAAACGAAATAGTAATTTAGAAAAACAAGGAATAGAATAAGTTTACTTTCTTTTTAAAACCACAAACAAAAGTAGTCCCCCCCCTTTATGAAGCTAGCACCAAAGGAATCACTAAAGAATATAGCCGAACTTATAAACGCAAAATTTGTAGGAAAACCGGAATTTAAAATATCTAACTTATTGATGTAACCAATTTCTATTTTTTAATTATGACATTAAATGAAATTAAAATTTAGTTTACTTTTTTTAAATTTATTGATAGTAAAATATTTTTTTTCTCAAAATCAAAACGATACTTTGAGATTATATTATTTAATTAATCAGTATAAATCATCAACCCAATTTTATAAATTAGATTCTATGTTAAATCAATTGGGTGATAAAAAGCTTTTATTAAATATTAATGGATATGCCGATTTTTTAGGCTCTATTTCTCACAATAAATTATTATCAAGCCGCCGAGCATTATCAGTTAAAAAATATATTCAATCAAAAAAAATAAATATAACTAGTATAGAAATTAAAGCTCTGGGAGAAATAAATTCAAAATCACAAACTAATTTAATTGTTGGGCAACCAAATCAACGGAGAGTAGATGTGATAATCTTAAATGATATTAAAATAAATAATGATCAAACAAAAAAACAAAATAATATTTCAAATAAGAACATAAAATCTACTATTTCTTTAAAAAAAGGAGAACGTACAACACTCGAAGGCTTGAGTTTTGAACCAGGAAGACATTATTTGTTGCCACAATCTAGACCAGTTTTAGAAAGTTTACTTGAAACACTTTTAAAATCAGAAGATTTAAAAATTGAAATTCAAGGACACATTTGTTGTAAAGGAGATAGCGATGATGGATTTGATTTTGATTCTAATAATAATAAGTTATCTGAAAATAGAGCAAAAGTGGTTTATGATTTTTTAATTAAAAATGGCATTGAGGCAAATAGACTAAATTTCGTTGGATTTGGACACACACAACCTAAAGTTTTTCCTGAACAAAATACAGATGACGAACAAGCAAATAGGAGAGTGGAAATTAAAGTTTTAGAATAGTCAAGTTTAAAAAATATGCTAAGACCCCAAGAAAAAGAAAAATATAAAACTATGAAATAAAATAAAATCTTTAAGCTTGAGGCTTAGCAATGTGTTAAATTAGACTACTAAATACCAAACAAATTTAATTGTTTTTAAATTAAAAAAAATAATTATTAGGTGAATTTTATTGTTTTATAGGTGAAAAATTATATTTTAACATTTTTTAATTTCTGTAAAATATTTTACAACCAAAGGAGTCTGTTTTTGGATTTAAAACAAGGTTATGATTTAGAATTTGATCAACGGCTTCAGTAATATATTAAAAATAAAAATTTTTTTTTGGGCTCAAATAAATTATATTATTACCAGGATTGATTAATAAATTAACACTTAATTTCTAACTCAAAAAATAATAGATTCCATAAAATCAACTTCGATTTTTAAAGTTATTAATTAAAAAAATATCTAGGAGTTAAGCCAATTATTATTTTTTTACCTTTTGGTTTAATCCAGGGATTTATACTTTTAACAAATTCTCCTTTTTCGTTAATTAAAAATTTTTGAAAATTCCACTTCACTCTTGCATTTGAAACCCCATTTTCTGATTTAGAACCTAGCCACTTGAATATTGGATGTTTATTTTCACCTTTAACATTAATCTTTTCCATCATTAAAAATGAAACTCCGTAATTTCTTTGGCAAAATTCATTAATACCTTTATTATCATCCGGGTCTTGATTTGCAAAATCGTTTGTCGGAAATCCAATTATAATTAATCCTTTTTCTTTGTACAAATCATAAATGGCTTGTAGGTCTTTAAATTGCGGCGTAAAGCCACATTTACTTGCCGTATTCACAATTAGTATTTTATGTCCTTCAAAGTTTTTAAAATCAATGCTCTTCCCATCAATGGATGTTGCTGTAAATTGATAAATGTTACTTGTTGCTTGTCCCTTTATTTGAAAAAGAGAATTAAATAATGCTAAAAACATAATTAGTTTTATAAATGTGAAGTTCATATTTCAATTTAAAATTAAACCATTTTACTTAACTAATTGTTTATTTTATTTTACTATTTAATTAATTTCATGTTTTTTTCTCTTGATTTTCAGTAATTTATCTCTATTTTCTTGTTTTCTTAATTAATTTTGTATATTTGCAACCCTAATTAAAAAATAACAATGGAAAAACGCTATGAGACGGTCTTCATTTTAACTCCCGTTTTGTCTGATGATCAGACAAAGGAGACCGCGAAAAAATTTAAAAAAACCATTATCGATTTGGGAGGCAAAATCGTAAATGAAGAGAACTGGGGCTTAAAAAAATTAGCTTACCCTATTCAAAAGAAAACAACTGGTTTTTATTATTTAACTGGGGCTTAAAAAAATTAGCTTACCCTATTCAAAAGAAAACAACTGGTTTTTATTATTTAATCGAATTCTCAGGCGAAGGCCAAGAAATTGTAAATAATCTTGAAATCACGTACAAACGTGATGAGCGAATTTTGAGATTTTTAACTGTCGCTTTAGATAAGCATGCATCTGCTTATGCTGATAAAAGAAAAGGATTAGTAGCTGAAGCAAAAACAAAGAAAAAAGAAACAGCAAGTTCTTAATGGTTTAACAATTAATAAAATAAAAAATGAGTTCACCTAAAGACATAAGATATTTAAACCCTCCAACAGCGGAGATTAAAAAGAAAAAATATTGTCGTTTTCAAAAAAGCGGCATAAAATATATTGATTACAAAGACCCAGATTTTTTATTGAAGTTTGTAAACGAGCAAGGCAAATTATTACCTCGCCGTTTAACTGGAACCTCTCTAAAATTTCAACGTAAAGTTGCTCAAGCCGTTAAACGTGCTCGTCACTTATCGTTGATGCCTTATGTAGCCGATTTAATGAAATAATTTAATGTAAAAGAAAATGGAAGTTATTTTAAAACAAGATATAAAAGGATTAGGTTACAAAGATGACAAAGTTACCGTTGCAAACGGATACGGTCGTAACTTTTTAATTCCTAAAGGGATGGCTAATTTAGCTACCGAAAGTGCAAAAAAAATGCATGCAGAAATTCTTAAACAACGAGCCTTTAAAGAAGATAAGTTACGTAAAGAAGCTGCATCAAATGCAGAGAAATTAGCAGGTGTTGCTATTAAAGTTGGTGCTAAAGCCGGAGAAAGTGGAAAAATATTTGGTTCTGTTACCACAATTCAGTTGGCCGAAGCCCTTCAAAAAGCTGGTTACAACATTGAGCGAAAAAACATCGAAATTACCGAAGATTCTATTAAACAATTAGGTACTTATACTGCTAAAGTTCGTCTTTACAAAGAACTTTCTGCAAATATTAATTTTGAAGTAGTAGCTGAATAATTTTAATTTAATTTTTTTTAAACCCACAACATCTTTTTGTTGTGGGTTTTTTGTTTTAATTAAGGAAATGGAGTCAAATTAATCGGATTAATAATGGATGATAAGATTTAAATTTGTATCCCAAAAAGTAAAAACTTTTTTTATATCAATTGACTTGCTTTTTCAATAACTGAATTTAAACCAGAAATATTACTTCCTCCTGCTTGTGCATAAAAGGCTTGACCACCACCACCACCATTAATTTCTTTAGCCAACTCCCTCACAATATTATTTGCATTAAAATTATTGTTTTTTACTAAATTATCGTTAATAATTACCGATATACTTGGTTTACCTGATACTTCGGCTGCTAATACACAAAACAAATTTGGTACTTCGTTTTTTAATTCAAACAATAAATTTTTTATTTCTTCGGCACTATCAAATTTTATAAAATGAACTACAAAATTAATTTCACCTCGTTTATCAATTTTTAAAATAATTTCTTTTTTTAATTCACTTGCTTTTTCTTTATAAAAAAAGTTGATTTGTTTTTGGAGTTCGTTATTTTGATCGATTAAGTTAGAAACACTTTTTATTAAATCTTTTGGATTTTTTAAAATGGTTTTAAATTCTTCAATTAATTTAGATTGGTTATCAAAAAACTCTTCTGCTTTTATTGAAGTAATTGCTTCAATTCTTCTAATACCTGTGAAGTAATTGCTTCAATTCTTCTAATACCTGATGCAACAGCACCTTCGCTTATAATTTTAATGGACCCAATTTGTCCGGTACTTATTACGTGGCATCCGCCACACAATTCAACGGAATAGTTTTTATCAAAAGTAACTACTCTCACGGTTTCGCCATATTTTTCTCCAAACAAGGCCATGGCACCAGTTTTTTTAGCTTCATCAATGGCCATTAATTGTGTGTTGCCTATAATATTTTCTCGAATTTTATTATTTATTATTTTTTCAATTTGAAAAATTTCTTCAGTCGTTATTTTAGCAAAATGCGAAAAGTCAAATCTTAAATAATCGTCGTTTACTAAACTCCCTTTTTGTTCAACATGAGTTCCTAATATATTTCTTAAAGCAGCGTGGAGTAGGTGAGTGGCTGTATGATTATTAGTTGTATATAAACGTTTAGTCTTATTTATTTTAGCTGAAAACTCTGCATTTAATTTTTCTGGTAATTTATCGCAGTAATGAATAATAACACCATTTTCTTTTTTTGTGTCAGTAATATTTATCGTTTCATTGATGTTAGTTAAAACGCCAGCATCACCAATTTGTCCACCACTTTCTGCATAGAAAGGAGTTTTGTTTAGCACCAAATGAAACTGTTCTTTATTTTTAGTTTTAATTTTTCTATATCTAATAATACGAGTTTGACATTCTAATTCAGAATATCCAATAAAATCAGTTTCTTTTTCTTGATTTTCAATAATTTTTTTATTTTCCTCAATATAAATCCAATCATCAGTATCGATAATGGTTGCCAATCGTGATCTGTTTTTTTGCTCAGTTAAATACGATTCAAAGCTTTGCTCATCTATACTTAAATTATAGCCCCTTGAAATCAGAGAGGTTAAATCTACCGGAAATCCAAATGTGTCATATAATTCAAAAACAATTTTGCCATCAATTATTGTTTTTCCTTTAGTTATGGCATCTATGCATACTTGATCAATTCTTTTTAAACCTATTTCTAATGTTTTATAAAAAGATAATTCTTCTTCTTTAATAACTTTTTCAATAAGTATTTTTTGTGTATTTAGTTCTGGAAAAGCTTCACCCATTTGATGTGCCAAAGTTGGCACTATTCTAAACATAAAAGGTTCTTTAAGATTTAAAGTTTGATATCCATATCGAATGGCTCTTCTTAAAATTCGTCTTATAACATATCCTGCACCGGTATTACTTGGCAACTGACCATCGGCAATGCTAAACGAAATTGTTCGAATATGGTCGGCCACTACCCGCATGGCAATATTAATTAATTGTTGTTTTATATGTTTTTCTTCTTCTTTTACGTTGTATTTTAAACCGCTCAATTCTTCAATTTTATGAATTAAGGGCGTAAAAATATCGCTATCATAATTACTCTGTTTTCCTTGCAAAACTCTTACTAATCGTTCAAATCCCATTCCGGTATCAACGTGTTGTTTTGGTAATTTAATTAAAGTGCCATCTGCTCTTCTTTCAAATTCCATAAAAACATTATTCCAAATTTCAATAACCTGAGGATCGTCATTATTAACTAATAAAGCACCCGATACTTTTTTTCGTTCTTCATCAGTCCTACCGTCGTAATGTATTTCAGAGCATGGTCCACATGGTCCCATATCGCCCATTTCCCAAAAGTTATCTTTTTTATTTCCGTTTAAAATACGTTCAGCACTTAAAAATTGTTTCCATGTGTCATAAGATTCTTGATCAAAACTTAAGCCTTCATCTTTACTGCCTTCAAAAACTGTTACGTATAAACGATCTTTATCGATTTTGTAAACTTCGGTTAATAATTCCCAAGCCCAGGATATTGCATCTTTTTTAAAATAATCTCCAAAACTCCAGTTACCAAGCATTTCAAACATGGTATGATGATAGGTATCAACTCCAACTTCTTCTAAATCGTTGTGTTTACCACTCACTCGTAAGCATTTTTGAGTATCGGCAATCCGAGAATTATTAATCGGAGCATTACCTAAAAAAATATCTTTAAAGGGCGCCATGCCACTGTTAATAAACATTAATGTTGGATCCCCTTTTACAACCATAGGAGAGCTAGGTACAATTATATGCCCTTTACTTTTAAAAAAATCTAAAAATGTTTGTCTTATTTTATTAGAATTCATTTGGTTTATTGAATGATGTACGAAGATAATCAAATAGTGTGTTTTTTAAAAGAATTGTTTTACACTAATTTTTTTAATGGGTATTTCAAATTGAGTTTAAGAATTTTTTGCTTTTTATTTTGATTTTAATTCTTTATTTTTATAAATTACATTGAGTTATGTCGAAAGTTAAATATAGGTTTAATAGCAAATCGCTTACCTACGAAAAAGTTAAAACTTCTTTCAAAGTTGGTTTTTTATATGTGCTATCTTATTTAGCTACAGGCATTGTATTTGCAACTATTACAATAATATTATCTCGACAATTTTTGCCATCTCCATCTGAAAAAAAGCAGAATCGTGAGTTGGAGGTTTTAAAACTTCAATATGAATTATTAGATACAAAAATGAATTTGGCCGAAAAAGTATTATATGATTTAGAAGATAGAGATGATAATATTTATCGTGCTATTTTTGAAAGCGAGCCATTACCTAAAACCATAAGATATGGAGGTTCTGGGGGAAGTGATAAGTATTCAGTTTTTGATGTTTTTGAAAATGCTGACTTATTAAAGTCTTCAACCGAAAAGCTTGATAAAATTTCAAAGCAAATATATATTCAATCCAAATCTTTTGACGAAGTAGTTAATTTAGCTAAAAACAAAGAAAAATTGTTGGCTTGGCTTCAATACCGGCAATAATGCCAATTAATCATAAAAATTTACTTCATGCAATAACCAGTGGTTTTGGTTGGAGAACCCATCCAATTTATAAAACACAAGAATTTCATCCCGGAATGGATTTTGCAGCTGAGCTTGGTACTCCCATTTATGCTTCTGGCGATGGACTTGTAGAAATAGCAGATAATAAGGCTCAAGGTTATGGAAATCACGTGGTTATTAATCATGGTTTTGGATATCAAACTTTGTATGGTCATATGAGCAAAATTGCAGTTTATGCCAATCAAAAAGTTATTCGAGGGCAATTAATTGGTTATGTTGGCAGCACAGGCTTAAGCACAGCGCCTCATCTCCATTACGAAGTCATTAAAAATAATGAAAAACTTAATCCAATCAACTATTATTATAATGATTTATCGCCTCAAGAATATCAAATATTAATTGATGGCTCCAAAAAGTCAACCCAATCTTTTGATTAATTTTATAAATATTAAACAAAATATTTGTTAAGTTTTTTATTACCCATGATTTTTAAACATATCTTTATAAAAAAATAAAATGAAAAAAGGATTAATAATTTTAGGTTCAATTGTATTTTTTGTATTCATTATTTTTATGATGTACAGAGGATCTTATAATACTGCAGTCAACTTACAAGAAGGTGTTGATGAGGCATGGGGAAATGTTGGTGCCAACTATCAAAGAAGAGCTGATCTAATCCCTCAATTAGTTGCAACCGTAAAAGGTGCTGCAGCAAATGAAAGAGGTATTTTAACTCAAGTTACCGAAGCGCGTGCAGGTATAGTAAACGCTAAAACACCAGAAGATATGGAGATTATGGGTAAAAAAATAAATACTGCAATTAATTTAGCATTTGAGGCTTATCCTCAAATTAGGTCTACCGAAAATTTTCAAGACTTACAAGCACAATTAGAAGGGACAGAAAATAGAATTTCAACTGCTCGTCAAAATTATAATGAAGTAATTAAGAGTTATAATTCTCATATCCGTGGATTTTTTAATAGTATGTTTTTAAATAAAGAAACTTTTGCTAAAAAACAAGGCTTTAAGGAATCTGCTGGCTCTGAAAAAGCGCCAGAAGTTAAATTTTAATTTTTTCATTTTAGATTATTTTCCTTTTAATGAACGCTAAACATTTCTTTACCCAAGATCAAAAATTAGCAATTACAAAGGCAATTACTCAATCTGAATTACAAACATCAGGCGAAATTAGACTTCACATTGATTCTAATTGTAAAGTTAATGTCTTAGATTCTGCTACTCTTATTTTTCGTAAATTAAAAATGCATAAAACAGAATTAAGAAATGGCGTTTTATTTTATTTAGCAGTCACTGATAAAAAATTTGCAATCTTAGGTGATAAAGGAATTAATGAAAAAGTACCAGAAAATTTTTGGGATAATATCAAAGAGTTAATGCTAGATTATTTCAAAAAGCAACAATTTACTGAAGGATTGTGTAAAGGTATTGAAATGGCAGGAGAAAAACTTAAAACTCATTTCCCTTTACAATCAAACGATACCAATGAAATAACTAACGAAATAAGTATTGGGAACTAATACACTAAATTAAAATGAGAAAAATAATTTATTTTTTAGTGTTATTATTACCAACTTTTTTTTTGGCTCAAGTAGTTCAAATTCCTGAAAGACCGAGCCCAGAGCGATTGGTGAATATTTTTTCTTCAAGTAATTTTATTTCATCTGACGAAGCATTTTTACTTGAAAAAAAGTTACAATCCTTTGCTAATAAAACGTCTAACCAAATAGTTATTGTTATCATCGACGATATAGGCGAAATGGAGCCTTGGGAATTTGCAACAAAACTTGGCCATCAATGGGGGGTAGGACAACAAAAACAAGATAATGGAATTGTTATTTTAGTAAAACCAATTGGTAAAGAAGGTAAACGATATTTAGAAATTGCTATTGGTAAAGGCTTAGAAGGAGCTATTCCCGACATTACAGCAAAACGGATTAGAGAAAACGAAATATTCCCTTTTTTTAAAAAAGGCCAGGGTTATTTGGGTTTAGATAAGGGTACTGATGTATTGATGGCTTTGGCTACTGGAGAATATAATTCGGATGCTTATGGAGCTAAATCTAAAGGAAATAAGTCAAGTAATGCTAAATCATTAATCTTTTTAGGTATCCTTCTTCTTTTTTTATTAATACGAATTATGAAAGGCGGTCGTGGAAGCAGTCCGATAAGCATGGGCACTGGTTTTCTATTGGGTTCATTATTTTCTGGTGGAAGAGGTTTTGGCGGTGGAGATTCTAGCGGCGGTGGTTTTGGCGGTTTTGGTGGCGGAGATTTTGGTGGTGGTGGATCTGGAGGTTCTTGGTAAAATTGTTTATTTTTTACATTAAAATCTTAATTAATTAACAATTTATTGTTTTGGTAATTGATTTTTTGTAATTTGGACTTTTAAAAACTTAAACTTTTTATCATGAAAACAAATTTTATTTTATTTTTTGTATGTATTTTATTATGCTCATTTTCTTTTGCTCAAAATAAATCTGAACAAATCAATAAAAACTCTAAAACAGTAAACATTTATACCTCTTTAAAACCTTTAGATGGATTGGGTTATGTGTTTTCTTCTGAAGAAGATTTAAAATCTCGAGTACCTAATAAAAAAAGTGGTATTATTTCCCAAATCGTTAAAAACGAAAAAGATTCTTTAAAAGTTAAAATGTTAAGGGAAGAGCTTTGGCGTTTTGAAAATGCAGTTGTAAAATAAATATAAATAAATAATTAATTAATTTATGAAAAAAATATATATAGGATTTTGTTTGATTTTTATTTCTATCCTTACTCTTCGCTCTCAACCTTGTGTTTCTAATTGTTCATTATACGCTATTTCATCAGTTACCCCTGCTTTTTTATTTAATGCTGGTGGTAATGCAGGTTCCAATGAATTGTTTTTATCTGATGACCAAGTTTCAGGTTCGGTTCCATTAGGTTTTTCATTTTCATTTATGTGTTCAACCTATACCAATTGCTATGTTTCTTCTAATGGATTTTTGTCATTTAATCCTTCAGTTGGTAATGGATGTTGTGCTGGACAAACTTGTCCTACTGTTAATGGTAATCCAAATAATTATGTTGCTTGGGCTTGGTGCGATTTATATCCTCCAGGAAATGGCTTTATTAAGTATCAAACATTAGGAACTGCCCCAAATCGTATTTTTGTATTAACCTATTCTGTAATTCCTTTTTGTTGTACGAATAGTGCACCTTATTCAACTGGTCAAATTCAATTATATGAAACATCAAATAGAATTGAAATACATAATGGTTCTGTTGGAAGCGGCGGAACAAAAACGCAGGGCATTATGAATTTTGCAGGCACTGCAGGTTTTCCTGTTGTTGGCCGAAACGCTGTAAATTGGACAACGAATGGTGATGCTTATCGCTGGACACCTTCAGGTTCTATACCTGCTAATTTAGGTTCTGTTGTTGGTAATACTGCAGTTTGTGTTGGTTCCTCAAATACATATTCTGTTCCGTTAGCTCCAGGCGCAACTTCTTATAGTTGGTCTTTACCAGGCGGTTGGTCAGGATCTAGTAATTCAAATTCGATAATAACAACTGCAGCAGCATCTGGAATATTATCAATAACAGCTACTTATTCTTGCGGGGTATCGCCGCCTACAACGTTTGCTGTTGTTTCTAGTACAGCCTTACCTAGTGTCACAATTACAGCAGGAAATGTTGCATGTGCTGGTTCAATTATAAATTTAACAGCAAATGGTGCAACTTCATATACATGGGGAACTGGTGCTATAGCCAATACAATTTCTCCTGCACCTCTAACCAATACAACTTACACCGTATTAGGACGAAATTCATGTGGAACAGCTACTGCAGCTATAAATTTAACTGTTAATCCAATCCCAATAATAAGCGCCATAGCAAGTACAGCCTCCTTATGCTCAGGAGCAACAGCTACATTAATTGGTTCAGGCGCATCCACTTATACTTGGAGTAATGGAGTAACAAATGGCCTAAGTTTTTCACCTCTTACTACAAACATTTATACCTTAACCGCATCAAGCGCATTAGGATGTACAGCCACAGCGGTTGTTGGGATTACGGTAGTAAATACCCCAAATCAAATGCCTTTACCTTCACCACCTTCCTTATGCAATGGAAATTCTTCAACCCTAACAGCAACTGGGGCAACAAATTATACCTGGCAACCAGGCAATTTTAATACAGCAAGTATAGTTGTAACACCAACAACAACCAGCGTATGGACATGCACCATGGCTAATGGTAATTGTGTTTCAACACAATCTGTATCAGTAATTGTAAATCAATTACCGAATGTTGTTACCTTAGTTACACCCACAATAGTTTGTACAGGAAAGAGCGCCTCAATAACAGCAGGAGGAGCATTAACTTATACCTGGACCCAAGGCACTTATACATTAATAGGTGCTAACATTGTGGTAACCCCTACTGCAAATACCGTATTTACAATCACCGCTTCAAACGGAACCTGTATAGCCAAACCTACTTTTACGATGTTAACCTTACCTTCTCCAACCTTAATCATTACGCCATCATCAAGTGTTATTTGTTTTGGACAAACAGCAAGTTTAACAGTAAGTGGTGCAGTAACCTATACTTGGAATGCCCCGATTAATTTAAATACAGCAAGTATTTCAGTTAGTCCAACAGCACCCATATCTTATTCAGTTAGTGGAACCAACTCAGTGGGCTGCATATCAGGAAGGACACAAGTAGTATTAGTTAATCCCAATCCAATTTTAACAACAGGTACAACTCCAAGTTTTGTATGTATTGGCGGGGCATCAACAGCAACAGTAACAGGAGCAAATACATATAGTTGGAATACGGGTTCAACATCCTCTATAACGGCAATTAATCCAACAACAACAACCATATATACAGTTACTGGCACAAATTCGAATACTGGATGCAAAACTACAGAAACAGTAATGGTTGTAACCTTTCAACCAACCTTGGTTGTAACAACAGCCACATCAGTTTGTATAGGCACATCAGTAACCTTAAACGCATCAGGAGCGGTTTCTTATACATGGAATACTGGCGTTGTTGGATCAGGAAATAACTCAACAATATCAGTAGGCCCATCGGTTTATACAACATATTCGGTTACGGCCACAACAAGTAGTATGGTTGCTGGCTATGTTTTAAATTGTTTAGCCTCAAATACAATTGGAGTAACCGTAAATCAAAACCCAACAATAACAGCTACTTGTATTCGAACGTTAATATGCAGAGGCGAAACCACAAGTTTAACAGCTAATGGTGCATTTACATATAATTGGTTAGCACCATTACTAACTACAGGCTCAATAGTAGCAGTATCACCATATAGCACAATAAATTATACAATGATAGGAACAGATGCAAATGGATGTAAGGATACCACAAGCATTCAAATAAAAGTATCGGCCTGTGTTGGAGTAGGAGAATTAAATAATTTATCAGAATTAATTAAAGTTTATCCAAACCCGAATAATGGAGAATTTGAAATTACCTCCAAAGG
>Ga0208975_1000759_pt1 | contig 14862 bp, 20 predicted proteins | sample GreLakmeER78MSRF_FD_187700 | JGI IMG/M metagenome (GOLD analysis project Ga0208975, IMG submission 187700) | Freshwater lentic microbial communities from great Laurentian Lakes, MI, USA - Great Lakes metaG ER78MSRF (SPAdes) | ecosystem: Environmental > Aquatic > Freshwater > Lake | place: Great... | reverse complement strand
TTTGGGACATGGTTGTAAATACACATTTTTATAGGGAGAACTGCTATTTGATTTGTGTCTTTTGTTTAAACAGTTTTGTTGTTGTGTAACAGACCGCAAATTTTCAATTCTGTTATTAAACCTATCGCCATCAATGTGGTCTGTTGTATCTGGAAGATAGCCGTTTTGATGAAGAAATATCATTCTGTGTAGCAATCTTGATTGACCATCAATTAAAACACGCATATATCTATGCTTGCCTGTTGGCGAACATACAACTTTCTTTCCATTCTTTTTGCGAATTAAATACCCATCTTCATGGTAGTCAAACATAGATTTAAGGAGTTCCTGAGTAATCATTTGTTTCTCCTTATGCCGTGTATGTGCCTGAACTGTTATAGGTCAGAATTGTATTTGAACCGTTTGTTGTAACCGTTGGTGAGCCTGTAGTCGTTCCCGAATAGTTGGCTGTTGGTATAGACAGAACTACGATACCTGAGCCGCCTGACCCGCCAGATGCAACAGCGGCAGAGCCACCACCACCGCCGCCTGTGTTGGATGTACCAGCGCCGCCAGCGCCGCCAGAACCGCCAGATGCCCCATTGCCGCCGCCACCTGAGCCGCCCGTTCCAGCCGTTCCGGGGTTTCCGTTATTCAAATAACCACCGCCACCACCTCCTGCGCGGGTTATTGAAGACCCTGAGATTGTTGAAGCAAGGCCAGCGCCACCATTGCCTGCTACTGTTCCTACTGCATTGCCACCAACAGCACTGGCTCCACCCCCACCACCAGCCGCACGACCTGTACCAGTATCAGCGCCATTACCACCAGCAAATCCTTGAGCAGAAGTTCCTGCTAAACCAATTCCAGCGTCACCAGAACCGCCACCACCAGAACCGCCAGTAGAGCCAGCACCTGAAGAAGCACCTTCACCAAAACCGCCACCAGCAGACGTAATGCTTGAGAATACGGAACTACTGCCAGCAGTAGCCGAGCCGCCGCCTGCGCCGATGGTTATCGTATAAGAAGTTCCACGAGTTAATTTAAGAGAACTTTCGGCTGAACCGCCACCACCACTTGTTCCAACTGAAGTCCTATAGCCGCCAGCACCACCACCACCGCCTCGGTTGGAGCCACCACCACCACCTCCAGCAATGACTAAATAATCAACAAAATAACTGCCAGTTAAAGACCCGCTAGAAGTAAACGTGTGGATGGTGTTACCGCCAGAAGTAGTAACTGTTCCACCAGTAAATACTTGTGAGCCAGCGTAAGAGATGATGACTACGCCAGAGCCTCCGTTTGCGCCACTACCACCTTGTGCGCCACCACCAGAACCACCACCACCGCCACCGCCTAAGTTTGCAGTTCCAGCAACACCATTGCCAGCAGAAAATGCTCCAGAATTTCCACCACCGCCTGTACCGCCAGATGCCGCAGTAGTATCTGAACCACCGCCTCCGCCACCGCCATAGGTTACAGATGAACCGCTAATAGAAGAGGCCAATCCATTTCCACCAGCGCCTGTTCCATTATTTTTACCAGTTGCACCAACAGCGGATGCGCCACCGCCACCGCCACCGCCAAGTAGGTTGTTTTGAATTCCATTCCCACCAGCAAAGCCTTGACCAGAAGTTGCAGAACCACCTGTTGTAGTACCAGAACCACTAGAACCAGAGCCACCACCTCCAGAGCCACCACTTAAACCATTATTAGGAGCGCCACCGCCAGATAAACAGGTTCCCCCACCACCACCGCCAACAGCCGATGTAGAAACCATGCTCCATGCCGAATTAGTTCCGTTAGTTCCAGTTGCGGTTACTCCTGCTGTAGCACCAACGCCTGCCGCGCCAACTGTAACAAGGTAAATAGAGTTGGCGTCAATGATTACGCCAGAGCCTGACAACAAACCCCCTGCTCCTCCTCCGCCACCAAGACCCCCTCCGCCTCCTCCGCCACCAGCAACAATCAGATAAGACGCTGTTACAGATGACAAAGGGCTAAGTGCGCCAGAAGATGTAAAGGTGTGAATAAAGTTACCGCCTGATTGGGTAACAGTTCCACCACCGAATAATTGTGTTGCGCTTGTGTATGAAATGATGACTACGCCAGAACCGCCAGAACCACCAGAACGACCGCTATCACTTTGGTCATAAGCACCGCCACCACCGCCACCTAAGTTAGCAGTACCAGCAACGCCATTGCTATTGTTTCCACCATTACCGCCACCACCAGCACCGCCAGTACCAATAGTCGTTCCACCCGCACCACCGCCACCCGCATAGGTAACGCTTGAGCCTGAGATGCTATTGGCAGTTCCCGCGCCTCCGTTACCGCCAGTTTGGTTAGCGGGTGCATTTGAACCTGATGCACTAGCACCACCGCCACCGCCTCCAGTAGATTGACCTAATCCATTTCCGCCATTGTTTCCTTGTGATGGTGAAGTGCTTGGTGTGTTTCCAGAACCACCAGCACTACCAGTACCTAAACCTCCACCACCACCTGAACCTCCATTGCCACCTGCTGTATATCTTTTTGCACCATAACCTCCACCAGTAGAAGTTACAGAGTTGAATACTGAATCAGAGCCAGAAGAACCATTATTTTCTCCTGCTGCCCCTCCACTACCACCCGCACCGACTGTTACTGTATATGAGAGAGTTGGGTTTAAAGATGCTGTGCCTGTTCTATAACCACCAGCACCGCCACCACCGCCACCTGCATTTGAAGACAATTCTCCTGCACCGCCACCCCCACCAGCAACCACAAGGTAACTAGCAGTAACCGATTGCAGTCCTGTCCACCCAAAGGCGGCTAGTGCGGCGGCTCCTATTTTGGATAAACGAGGCATATTATGCGAACTTTGTTTGTGAGGCTAAAACTGTGAAAGCGGCACTTCCTGTTTTAACCACTACGTAGGTGTAACTATCCACAGAACTTGCATTGCCAGAAGTAGGTGCAGAACCACCTTGCCACTTAGGAGTGACAGTAGAACCATCTACTTGAACCACAGAGTTGTAGTAGGCAGTAGAGCCGTTTGTTACCAAGAAGGTAGCAGACAATGACTCGCCTGTGGACATAACTGTATTGAGTGATGTACCGCTAGAACCTCGGAAGTTAACTGTAAAGTTGCCACTAGCGTTAGTGGTGTAGTACAGAACCGATTGGGTTGTTACATCGTAATTGATAGTGCCTGTTGCCGCAGTTGCAGAGATAGTTGCAACTTCCAACATATTTGTTGCTTTATGGCTTGCATTTGAAGATGTGCCATTAAAGGTCTGTAAGCCTGTAAATGTGTTTGCTACATTTATTACAGCAATGTTTGCACCAGCCAAAGTAGCAGAACCAGTACCACCATTACCAACAGGCAATGTTCCTGTTACACCCGTAGTCAGAGGTAAGCCTGTGACATTGGTCATCACACCTGATGCTGGAGTTCCCAGCGCAGGGGTAGTCAAAGTTGGACTTGTTAGGGTCTTGTTTGTCAGGGTATCTGTCGTTGCCTTACCAACTAGGGTATCAGTTGCCGCTGGAAGGGTGATGGTAGTAGTACCAGCCACCGCAGTTGCTTGCAATGTAGTTGTCCCTGAAGTCGAGCCAGAGAGGTCAATCGCATTAGGTTTTAGGGTTACTGTCGTTGCCATATTTTTCCTTTATGGTGTTCCTTCTATGATTTTACGCCCAGTTTCCTACTGAGATTACTGTATCTGTTCCTACTGGGTAGCACTTAAACCAAGTATTTACGCCAATGACTGCGGCACTAGCCGTTGTTAACTGAATACTTGGAATGATTGTGCCAGCACCGTTGATTCTAAAAATACCTTTTACTATTGCAGATGCCGCAGTTCCTGTTGCCGCAGTAACAATGTTTCCAGTCGCACCAACCGTTGCTCGCCAAGATGTACCCCCCGCCGCCGCAGTTTGTTGATTGGTTGAATCAAGTCCAAAAGCGTGCCATGCCGCAGATGTAAACGTAGCCGTTCCCGCCCCAACAATAGAAAAACCCATGTTTCCCGATGTCGCACTCATTGCGCTTACGTTAATGGACATTTCAAAGAAATAAGAGGTTGATGCGCCAACTGTTAATGCACCACTTGTTAAACCTCCAGTACCCGTAGTATTATCAAATATTGCTTGCAATGATGTATTGCTGGTCATTGTCTTTGTGCCTGTTCGAGCAACAAAATGTTCAATAACAGAAACCGCACGATTGCTTGCTATTGGAGTGGCGTAAAAAACTTTGCCATCATATTCCCATGCGCCAGCCGCAGGAGTTGTCAAATTTGTGCCTGTTGCAAAATCTAGTGGCGCAACTGTCGTAGTTCCTGCGCTTAAATTTACAGTAGAAAAATTGCCCGTATTGGGCGCTGTTCCACCAATAATAGGAGGGCTAGATAGGTCTAATGTGCCACCTAAAGTAAGGTTGCCAGAGGAAGTGACTGTGCCTGTTAAAGTCAAGCCGTTTACTGTACCTGTGCTACCGACAGAGGTAACTGTTCCTTGAAACTGATCGGCAGAAGAAATGGCGAAGTTAGGGTATGTACCCGTAATGGTTGTTGTACCCCCTTGGGTCAACGCAACTGTCTGGTCAGGCGCAGTATTGGTGATATTTAGCGTACCCGATGTAGTGATCGGGCTTCCTGTGATACTTATCCCAGTCCCTGCGGTAGCGGCAACGCTTGTGACTGTGCCAGAACCGCCGCCCCCCGCTACTGTGACTGTTACATCATCCCCTGATGTCGTTGCCGTAACACCTGAACCAACAAAATTTATCTTTTTGACGCCACTTGTGATGCTTGTGCCTTCGTCTAGGATAGCCACCGCCCCATTGGTGGACATGGTGCTGATAACTTTGATCTTTTCAGCAATGTCAGGGGCAACTACCTCGCCAACATTTAACTCTTTCCCTGATGACAGACTAATAACCAAAGAACCATCAAAGTCAATCTTGGCATCCGTTACAGAAACACCATCTTTACCAACTTTTCCTTCTTTACCAGTTGACCCGTCTTTTCCATCACGCCCATCTTTGCCATCTTTACCATCACGCCCAGAATTACCTTTTTCGCCTTGTGAACCCCGATCTCCCTGTTCGCCTTTGAGTTTTTTAACAGTATCAACTTTTTCTGTTAACTTGGGTAACTCTTTATCAAGAAGAATAGCAATGGCAGAAACCTTGGCTTCTGTTGAAATATCGGAAAGAATGACTTTTTTAAGGTTCATTGCTCACCAATAATGCTTTTTAAGAATTCATTGTCTTTTTGGCTTTGCTTTTGTTTGTCCATCATCTGCATTTCAACAATCTTTGCCTTGTTTTTAATGTCAGACTCTTTGAGCATCAAATCAGCAATCTTGACTCGCTTATCAAACTCCCTTTGGTTGGCATCAGCCTCATTGGGTAGGTTTTTAGTCAAAGACGCACTCATCTTGGCTTGAACTTCCTGTGGCATCAACTGAGCCTCAACAGACAACTTGGTTGCCTCTGCCCGATTCTGTTCTGCCTGAGTAGTGTTGACCGCAATCTGTGCTTGAGCCGCTTGCATAGCCAATTGTTGTTGCATTTGTTGCATTTGTTGCGCTTGTGGGTCAGGTTGACTCATCTGCTCAAGCATTGCAATTAATTCCATCCTGTTAGATAGACTTGAATTAGCCAAAATGCCCTTCAAAATGACAGGCAAGACAGGAGTATTCGGCCCCAGAGTCTGCAACAAGCCAATAAACTGCTGTTGTTCGTACTCTCTAGCAATAATTCCAAGGGTAGCAGTCGGTATGAAGTTCATGTCCACAGAGGGATAACGCTCTGGGTCAAACTGCATGAACCTAAAAGCCGCCTTCTTGATAAACGGGATTAGGAAATCTTCTTGGAAGTTCACCAAAGTGCGTTTGTACTTCTTGATGATAGAGGCAACTGCCATAGACATACCGCCTTGACCACCATCTCTAGCCACATTGCTAATCATGCCTTGGGAATCAAGCGTTCCCGTTGCTTGTAATAACATACGTTCAAAGTCTTTAGCCGTAGCCAAGTTGTTAGGGTCAGTTTGACCGAACTTGAAGGGGTAAAGAATTTCAGAAGGTGCGCCATTGGTAAGGATTGCCTTGCCTGGCTTTACCTCAAACTTCATTCCTCTTGGCAAACGGGTAGCGTCCATAGCAATCATGGGGCTAGTAGTCAGCGCAAGGGAGTCGAGATGTGAGCGAGTCTGTGCGTCAATAGCCTTTTGCATATTGAACGCTTTTTCTACTGTGCCTCTGCCTAGCAATCGGTTCGGTACTGTGTCATCTTGATAGGTCAAGACGGGACGATCCTTCATCATGTAGGGATTGGCTTCAGCCTTTAGCAGTTGACCATCATTAGCAATTACCACAATGGCTTCTACCAAGTCAGAATATTCTTCTGCCTCAGAGTTATTTGGGAAAAGGTCAACAATGTCTTTGTTTTCTTCTAGATTCTCTAAATATTCCCGTGGCACTAAGCCGTAGTAGGTCAGCAACAAGACTTTCTCATCTTGGTATTGGCTTACCTCTTGGGTAGGCTCAAGGTCAGAGTCATCTCCAGTAGTGGTGATGTTTACCTTGCGATAGATGCCAGCCTCAATGCCTTGAACAACCTTGTGGATAGAGACATACTTCTCAATCGCCACACCCATACAGTCGCTTACAGAAACACCATTCGGGTCAAACAAGAAGTTCTTGGGATTTACAGGAGAAATCTTGACAGAAATTCTCTCTCTCTCCAGCACTCCAATAGCCGCTTGCCCCATCTGGTTAGGGATTGGCTGAGTTGAAGGGACATACTCTGTCTCAGTCATCACCACAACTTCGCCTATGCCTGTGCCATAGATTTCAGCCATCAATTCAATCTGGTCAATGGCTTTGCGGATTTTGTCTTTCTTGAAGTCTTCTGTGAGTTGACGCTTAATCATCTCCACATCTATGGGGTTTCCATTGACATCTTGGATGTTGTCTTCAATATCAAAGAAGTCGCCTTGACCAAAGATTGCCTCCATGATCTCAGCATGGCGAGTCTCAACTGCTTGTTGGGTGGCAGGGGTAACAATACGACTACGCTCTGATTCACGGGTTTTGTCTTCTACTGCCCATTCGCCACGGAAGATGCGCTCGTACTCTAGCCAATAGGGAAGGAAGTTGGTATCTCTGTAATCACGCCAACGATCGCAATGGTCAACAACAAAGGCAGTTAAGTCCTTGTCAGCCTGTGTAGGCTCATCGTAACCACCCTGATCTTCGATCTTCACTTCTTTGTCTGTTGCCATTTAAACCCCACTAATTATGTCAACTGGCTCCCACTCATCTTCTTCAACATCTTCAAAGTAAGAAGTCACGGCTAACTGGTCAATATATGACAAAGCATCTGGCAAGTCATCATGCACTCCAATGGCGGGAAATAAAAGAAGTTGATCTTTAAATTCATCCCAATCCTCCTCAGAGTTCAGCACAATACGCCCATGCTCAAATCGACCTTGGAGGCTCCAGATAATTCTGTCAGCCTTTTTCCTGTTGCCATGCGTTAAGTCAACTATATGCGAATATACATTATTTTTACGCATTAAGTCAGAAAGGTAAGGCAAAACTGCGTTTTTTAACGCACCTCGCTCAATTCCAACAGCCAAAGGTCTGTAATCTCGCATCTTCATCAGGATAGTTGCCGCAGTCTCACGGATGTCCCAACGCCCGTAGACAATCTCTTTGACAAACCATTTGCCATCATCCGTAACTTTCACCACAGCAATAGCCGTCTGGTCTAGCCTCTTCTTGGAATTAGCCGCTTGTTTGGCAACTTCCTCAAATCCTGCCAAGTCAATCGCCAAGTAGTAACTGCCGTATTGAGGCTCTTCCCCGTACTTAATCCATTCTTCCTTGAACACATTGCTACCAGCATTGGTGAAACTAGCCATGTATTCTTGCTTGAAAGCAAAGGTAGACAAGGTTTTCTTGGCTGACTCAATCTCAGTTGGGTCAATCAAGGGGTTGTCTTTGGTAGTGAAGTGCCAAGACTTCCAATCGGCATCGTCTTCAGACTGCCCTAACTTGTACAAGTCATAGAACCAGTTTCTGCCCTTTGGCGTACCAATGAACATGGCTCTGCCCTTTTTGTCTGACAGAGAAGCCCTGATTACTTGCTCCCACGCTTCGGGCTTAATGTCTGCCACCTCGTCTAGTACGGCATAGGTAAGAGACACACCCCGTAAGGTATCAGGTCTATCAGCACCACGAACATAGATGGTTGCCCCATTTATAGTGGTAATGTCTTGGTTGTTAATGTGAGCGTTTTGGATAATCTCTCTACCCAACTCCATCAGGACTTGCCAAATAATCTGTCTAGCCTGACCATTGGTAGGCGCAACATAGAGAACAGCAGAACCAGATGGGCATTTAAGTGCTTCAATCAGTAGGGTGACTGCCGCCATACGGGACTTACCGCACCTACGACCAGCCGCAATTACCTTGAACCTAGTCTTATCCTTGAAGACTTCTTCTTGCCAAGGCAGTAGGCTAAAGTTCAGATCACTCATTCTTAGCCTCTATGTCTTCAGCATCAACAGTCTCACCATGTGAAATCTCGCCTATACCAGTAATGTTAATGGTTACAGCACTACGGGACTTGCCTTCTTTCTCAAACATACTGACTGGCAACATTCTGTCCATACAGAGTTTGATGGCGGCTAGTTGGGCAGGGTGTTCGTCATTAAGGGCAATCTCTACTGCTTTGTGGACAACTCTAGAACCTGCGCTGTTTATCAGGAGGTTCTTTAGTTCTTTAAGTTGGGCAGTCTCAGTCTTGGGGAGAGTGATGAGTTCAGGCTTATCAGCATAACTGGTAAGGGAGAACTGTTTGTTGGTAGCCCCCTTTGGCCTACCACGAGTTTTTACAACTTTTTCCACTCTTCAAATGATAGTTTTACAGCGTTAGGGTCACCAGCCTCTTTTTCATGTTCGTATTGAGCACGACTGTTTATCTCTCTGCTTTCTTCTCTCATTTTGTCTGCTTCTTTTGTTACTTTTCTATCGTATTGCCCAACACCATACATACCGCCAGCAATGCCTGCACCGCCCACAAGTTCTTTTGCTAATCTTGTAACACCGCCACCGCTACCACTTATACCACCCTCTAGAGGCATAAGTTCATCACCACGCTTGGGGAAACCTTTTGGCATACATTGCTCCTTAACAATAAGTTGTGCATCGTATTATGAACTAGATTTATTTGTTGAACAATAGGGTAATCCCTGATATAGTAAAGACAACGGGGGCATGACCCACCCCTCTATGCGGTTGAGCCGACCAAGTAGGATAAACGTGATGAACTAGGTGAGTCTCTAGTAGCCCTCTAAATGCTGTGAAGCAACATAGACAAGGTGGACGGGGCAACGTTACTTAGGCTTCCATTGTCTGACAAACATGGTTGTAATCTAGGACTCTAACGAGTCACCCTAATCTTAGGGGATAAACGAGAGGCTCTCTCTTCTTGAGAACTACCTGTATATACGGGTTACATACTATCGTCCATCACTTCCTAGTCGTCTACCAATTATCAGTCTTTATCTAAAAAAGGCTAAATTGGCTTTTCTTGTGGGGGAGAGGCTCCCACAAATATTACACAGCACGACTACCCCCTCCCCCCCATACATAAGTAAGCACTAACTAACTTAGATGTTAGCAACCACTAACTAAGCAAGTAAGCAAGCACTAACTAACTAACTTATAGTGCAAATGAGAATCGTTATCATTAAGTAATTGCAAATGAGAATTACTCGCATATAGAAGTCATGCACCATAATGGTAATACTCTATAAACTGTATACACCTATTGCACACAATCCACCATTAAGTAATTAAGTATTACAATAGTAATTGACTATCAATATAGTGGAACTGATAGAAAAGATTATGAGATAACCTAGGGTTTATCCTAGTTACTTTATTGTAGTGGTGACGTTATATTAGTAGCACTAGGTTATTTAATCTAGTGTGTTTTTAACTAACTTAATAGGTGTTCACAATGGTAAAAACTAACTGGTTTCCTACACTACAAGCGGCCTTAGATGCGGAGAATCTATCTAATGCATGGCCTTGTTTACCGATAGCATACGGGCAAACTATCGGTTTAACGCATGATGACGGCACAAAATACGGGCGTTATATCTCTATTTATAGGGATAACAATGGATTGTATGAACGGCCTATTCACTACTCTAGGGGCTAACCTAGGGTTTATCTCTATTTCCTAGGGGTTTTTTAACCCTTAGAATTTAATCTTAACTTTTTTAATAGGTGTCACAATGGATAAAACAACACAATGCTTAAATAGTTTACAAAGGGCTAAAAACGGGGATTCGTTAGCCAATTACCCTACTATCATTTCAGGGTTTATGGCAAAGGGTATTAGTGCTCAAGAGATTAAACCTAGAGAAAACGTGTTTAGTTATGATGCATGGCAAGCCCTTGGTAGGCAAGTGCGTAAGGGTGAAACTGGTGTTAAATGCGTTACTTATAGGGATAACGAGAAAACCAGTAAAAAATTCGTTTGTAGAGTAGCAGTTTTCCATATCTCGCAAACTGATGCAATTCAGTAAAACATAGACTGTAAGCCCTTGGTTAACTCTAGGGGTTTATGGCCTAGGTTTCACAATCTAGGGTTTTAATCAATCTTTTTTAATAGGTGTTACATGACAAACAATCAAATTAAAGCATTGCAAGGCATAGGCAAGGGCATTATTGAATCGGCTAATCTAAGCCCTACTGGTGCGCCTAGTGGTGTTATTTATAGTGCACTAATGGGGCATGGGGCTAGTCTTAATCAGTTTCAATCCATTATGGATACTCTAGTTAAGCATGGGTTTTTAACGCATGATACAGATTGTCATACATACCATGCAACTACTAATGGCCTTGCATGGGCTAACAAAGTCTAATAGGGGTAAACAATGCTAACTATCACACTACATCAAAAAACCGATTCTAATGGCTGGCAAAGCATAAAAACGTTACCTATTGATAGTGCCCAATGGGGCAAAATTGATAGGGATTGGATTAGCACGTTAATAGAATCTGGTTCTATGGTAATCACAATAGGCCACACAATGTATTCTATTGATAAATAACTAGGGTTTATCCCTATTGTTTAGGGGATAACAATCCCTAAACTATCAATCTCAATCAACTAATTTAATAGGTGTTACAAATGAAAATTACTGAACAAAAAAACGGGAATTACACTACATTCGAGCGTATCGCACACAATGGATACTACATAGTCAAACTGTATAAAAATGGTGAACTATGCGACAAAATAATGGCCGATACTTACCAAGGTGCAAGGGATTACCTAAAATCATTTAATCTATTGGCTAAAAACTCTTAATAGGTGTTAACTATGCGTCAATTCTTATATGAAACCCTTTGTGGCCTTGTTTTTTGTATAGCATGGGTTACCCTACTGCTTGCATATTTTGATTGTTTAACTTTTTAATAGGTGTTACAAATGGATTATAAAACTCATTTATCCTACTCAAATGATAGGAAATGGATACTAATGCACCAAGGTTCTCCCTTGTGTGATTACAAAAAAAACTATGATGACGTTATGCAAGTAGTTAAGCATTTTAAGATTACATTGCCAGATGTAACTTGGAATGGTGATAGGGGTGAATGGGTAACTACTGCCACAATAGAGTAATCACTTAGACTGCTAACCCTTTTAACTAGGGGTTAGTGGCCTAGGAATTTCCCTAGGGTTTTTTAATAGGTGTCAATATGAAATTTTCAGTTATGCGTAAAGAGTTAAAAGCCCTTAATCGTTTTAGTTCTACTAAGGATATGCGCTATTACTTATGCGGTATCCATGTAGTGCAAAATAATCGGGGAACTTATTTGGAATCTACAAACGGGCATATGCTAGGGCGTTTGTTGATAGATGACGCACCAAGGGAGAAATGTAGCGTTATTATCGGTAATGACGCACTAAAAGCCCTTATTGGCACTGCTAAAAATGCCAATGAAATTCTACATTTCACTATTGACGGGGTAAAAATACACGTTATAACGCCTACTGGTGAACAAACATTCCAAGCATTAGACGGGAATTTTCCCGATTGTGATAGGGTATTGCCCTTAGTCTTAAAAGATGATGATATTGCGCCCGCTAGTTTTAACCCTGAATACGTATTGGCATTTCACCAAGCGGCGTTAGATATAAAAGAGAGCAAAAAGGGCGCAACGCCTACTATTTCCATTTTGCAACGGGGTAACAATAGTGCCTTGGTTAACATTGGTGTTGATAACTTTATCGGCGTTATTATGCCCATGCGTGACGGCGGCGGCGCATCAATTCCACAATGGTGTTTTAAACCTACTGTTAAGCCCGTAGAGACTGAAACGGCAACAATCTAACCCTTAGACTGTAAACCCTTAAAACTAGGGGTTTATGGCCTATGCCTTAATTCTAGGGCATGGGGTTTTTTAATCTTTTTAATAGGTGTAAATATGAAAACTGCATTTTGCTTAAATGATGACGTTATCGACGTTCGAGACTTAATTGAGCGTTATGAGGAATTAGAGACTGACTTGCTTGCTTGCTTTAATGAGCAACAAACGATTGAGGGTGACGATACCGAAACCGATAACCCCGAAGATTCTGCATTTCAGGAATGGCTCAAAGTCACCATGCACGAAGATTATGCGGAATTTATAGACCTTTTGTGTGTCTTAAAAGAGTTAAATGGCGGTGGCGGTGATGAACAATGGCGGGGTGATTGGTATCCCGTTACATTGATTCGTGATAGTCATTTTGAAGATTATGCGAGTTATTTAGCCGAAGATTGTGGATTGATTGATAAAAATGCAAAGTGGCCTCATAGTTGCATTGATTGGGCTTATGCGGCTAAAGAATTGAAGTATGACTATTCTTCAACCGATATTGACGGCGCAACTTATTGGTTTAGATAAGGGGTAAATAATGAAATACGAAATACAACATTGGACATTATGTGATGATTGGGTGAATACTTGGACAACTTATGACCAAGATGAAAACGAAATCCCTACCATTTTCGATAGTTACCAAGATGCAGAAAATGCCCTTACTGACTTTTTAAAAGAGGAATTAAGGGAATACCAAGATGGAAACATTGCAAGCCCTTATACATCTGAGGAATTTAGAATTATGGAATTAGTTACATGATTTATGCAACTATTGCACTAATTCTTCAAATAATCTTAAAACGTAAATAAACAGGAGTTAATATGAAAAAATTTATAGTCTATGCAGAGCGCACAACATTGGAATCAGTTGAAATTGAAGCCAATAATGAAGATGAAGCGCAAAAAATCGCATTTGAAACAGAAAACGATTTCTGGAAGCAAGATGAAGATACAGACTGGCAGATTTTTCGAGTAAAAGAAATCACATAATAAGTTAGTAAGCACTCACTTACAACCACCTTCGGGTGGTTTTTCTTTGCCTATTTTTAAGCCCTATAAGACCTATTCACGCCACCACCATAGCACCCTAAAATTTTGAGTGCCTTCTAGGGGTGTTTTAATGCGTTTTTGGGCTATTCGTGCGGGTAGTTGTCGGTGCTGGAAACAGTAACCAATCCAATGTGCTTCAAATCCATCTCAGTTGTTAGCCCCAAATTGTAGAAATGTGCGCCCCACATAATGCAAATTCTTACGCCCTCATGGTAGTTACCGCCACCAATGGTTTTGATAATATGACGTTCCGATTCTGTTAACTTGAACAAATGCCCATGCATATCGTCATATTTTGGCCTATTTGGCAGGGCTTTTGGCATCTCTTAAACCCATTACTTGCTGTCTCCAATAATCCCCGATTAAAAGGGCTTCCGCTAAGTTATTGTCCTTCTTTCGCTTTAACGGGGCTTCAGGCCAAAACATTCGGGCTATATCGAGCGAATCATCTTTATCATGTATGTGATAAAACTTTTTCCATACTTGAGGGCGCACCATGTGGCAAGGATAGTTAGTTAATTCACAAATGGCGGTTATTGCACCGACTGCCCTTGCGAATGTCCACATGGCGCTAGATGATTGATTTGGGCGTGAATAGAGCATTTCTATTGCTATCTCTGCCCCTTCTTTTGGGTCTATTGCCCTCAATAGGGCGTTTTTAAGCACCATTGCCCTTATGTGCTTGTCCTCATGTTCAATCATAAAACATTCAAGGTAATTACCCTGAGAATCAAGAACGCCTATTGCGCCTGTGGCACTCGCAGGGTCTACCCCGCAGAACACTGTCATTTCCAAAACCTTTTAAGCAAATCAGAACCAAAGTTCTTTTGGAACTCTTTTTCTACTGGTTTGGTTAGTCTCTTTTTCTTGGGAATTGCGCCCACATAGACTTCTTCCTTGGTCTTAAAGATGGTAAAACAGATGTTGCAGAGCCTTCTGCGAAAATTAAATAACCCGCTTTTAGTGGTTTCTGTGATGATTGTTTTGTCTGATTGACACTTAGGGCATTGCATTTTTAAGTTCCTTTATTCGTTGTGCTATCAAGATACCTAGAGTAGGAAAATCTGCCTTCAATTCCTTGGTTCTGTATCTCGCCACCTCTATCGTCTGTGGATTCATTGCTATCAAAGCATAGTGGTTTGTCAGATATTCTAGGAATGTCTCCTGTGATGAGTAAGGCTTGAGTTGTGAGAGATACGGGCATGGGATGACCTTCTCTGAGTCTATCGAGGTGGGCGTGGGCTTCATTCTTCGTCATCTGCTGGCTCTGATTCGTAAAAGCCAGACCATGATTGGCTTTGCTCTTGTATAAAAGCGGGCAATTTGCTCAAAAGAATCTCAGTTTGGTCAGGGCTAAGTAAAAAAGTGACTTCTTTGCCGTATTCGTAG
>Ga0208975_1000756_pt1 | contig 14873 bp, 23 predicted proteins | sample GreLakmeER78MSRF_FD_187700 | JGI IMG/M metagenome (GOLD analysis project Ga0208975, IMG submission 187700) | Freshwater lentic microbial communities from great Laurentian Lakes, MI, USA - Great Lakes metaG ER78MSRF (SPAdes) | ecosystem: Environmental > Aquatic > Freshwater > Lake | place: Great... | reverse complement strand
GCCTATTTGGTTGTTTGAGGACGTATGAGCTGAAGTCAGAATTGCAGACTTTAGTTAATTATGCGAAACTTCGTATCCTTGGCAATGTGTACTTCCCGACTGGTCAGCCAGCTAAAGAGGCTACGGTCATGGAGATAGTTCCGCCAAGGTATCAAGCAGAATTTAAGCCGTTATCAACGTTTCTGCCGAAAAAATCGCCAAGGAATCAAACAATTGAAAATCGAACCTTCTACACCTGCACCAGCAAGCTCGCAGGAACCCTCCAAAACTAACTATTTTGGGATGAAAGTATGCCCAGGATGCAAGCGGTCTCGCAGCAATATGCAGTTTAAAGACGCTAATGTTTGCAGGACTTGCCAGCTAAGAAACGTAAAGGTATGATCTATGGGATTGGCTAGAGTAGCTCTCGAAAAGACGATTAGTCACCGTCCTGCCGTATCCCACCCTTTGTGACTATGACCTATGACTAGAGGTTACTATGCACTACTATCCACACCATATCGGTGATTTTCAGCGCGATACCGCATCCTTGTCTGATTCAGATGCAATAGCCTATTTACGGCTTATCTGGATGTATTACGACACAGAATCTCCATTGCCAGCAGATGCTAAAAAACTGGCTTTTAAAATAGGATCAAACCCTGATTCTGTTCAATTAATACTTGATACATTCTTTACAAAAGAACAAGAAGTCTATCGTCATAAGCGTTGCGATAAAGTATTAAATGAGATTTATAGTAAGTCTGAAAAGGCTAGATTTGCTGCTAAAGCTCGTTGGTCTAAAAATGCAGATGCTATGCAGGAGCAATGCGATAGCAATGCAGACGCATCAATAGACGATGCGAACGCATTAAAAAACGATGCCACCCATAACCCAATACCCATAACCCATAAAAAAGAATATATAGATCGATTTGATATTTTCTGGAAGCAATATCCTCGTAAGGTAGCAAAACCTAACGCCTTAAAGTCTTGGCTAAAGATCAAGCCTGACGATGTTGTCTTAAAGAAAATGTTAGACGCAATCAATCATCAACAGCTTCCCAGTAAAGAAATTCAATTTGTCCCACATCCAGCTACATGGCTTAATGCAGAACGTTGGAACGACGAAATATCAGCGACTACAACTAACGTAACGAATATGGGGAGACGCGCACTATGATCGGTAATCTACTTAACCGCTTAGAAAAAGTTAAAGGCTCTAAAGGCCGGTGGACTGCTTGCTGTCCTGCTCACGAAGACAGAAGCCCTAGCCTAGCAATCACTCACCTTGACGATGGTCGTATCTTGCTCAAGTGCTTTGGTGGTTGTTCTGCTTACGAAGTAGTTGCTGCTGTCGGAATGGACATCGGAGACTTGTTTCCTAAAGAAAACAAACTTGGTTACTCAATTGACAATCAGCGACAAAAACCTGAGCGTAGACCATTTTATGCGACAGACCTGCTTAAAATAATCCATTTTGAGGCACTTTTAACGTCACTGGCTGCGTTTGATTTGTCCGAGGGTAGGCAGGTATCAGACACCGATAGAAAACGGCTTAAAACGGCTTTTGAGCGAATCAACGAAGCAGCTAATTATATTAATTGAGGACAATATGAGCTTAGAAGATCGCGCAATAGATTTAGACGAGGCTAGGAAAGCCAGATTAATCAAGTCAGAAGTCATTGATGTAGAGAAGTATCTACATGCTAACGATGTTACGTTAAAAGTAAGACGCGCTACGGAATGGTCTGAAGTAATAAAGCATAATTACTTAAATAGCAAAAATGAAACAAAAATAGTATTGCCTTGGCCTAAGACGCATTCTAGCTTTGCGTTCAGGGACGGTGAGGTCACTGTATACGCTGGTGGTAACGGTGGTGGTAAGTCGCTGATTACTGGGCAGATTGCTTTGAACCTGATCCGTCAAGGCCAGAAAGTTTGCATAGCCAGCTTTGAGATGAAGCCTGAGAAAACCCTCGAGAGAATGGTCAGGCAGTTCTCTGGTGAGTACATAGACAACCCGCTAAGTAATGACCGTGAGCAATATATCAACAACCTTTTTGTCAGATTTGATGGGTACGTTTCTGACAAATTGTTTCTTTACGATCAGCAGGGTACAACGTCAACCGATAAAGTTATAGCTATGGCAAGGTATTGCGCTATGGAGCTTGGCATAAAGCATATATTTATCGACAGTCTAATGAAGTGCGTTAAGGGTGAGGATGACTTTAATGGGCAGAAGAACTTTATTGACGAGCTAACGGCACTGGCTAGGGATCACTCGGTACACATTCACTTAGTTCACCATATCCGCAAGCTAGTTAACGAGGAACAACAGCCTAACAAGAACGACTTGAAGGGTTCAGGTTCTATCTCTGATCAGGTGGACAATGTGTTCCTAATGTGGAGAAATAAGAAGAAAGAGAACATGAGGAGCCGTGGTGAACAGGTAGATGAGACGCAGCCAGATGCTTACTTAATGTGTGAGAAGCAGCGCAATGGTGAGGCTCAGGAGTGGTACGGTCTTTGGTATAACGCAGCAAGCCAGCAGTTTGTAGAGAGGTTTGAGGGACAACCTAGCGACTATGACAACAAAGGCAGGTTTAAATCATGAACAAAATAGAATTTGGTGATTGCCGAGAAACGATGCGTCGATGGGCTGCTGAAGGCGTAAAGGTTCAGACTTGCGTAACGAGTCCACCTTACTTTGGTTTGCGAGATTATGGGCATGAAGGTCAGATAGGACTGGAACAGACTCCGGAAGAATATATTGCTGCAATGGTTGAGGTATTTCAATGTGTATGGGATGTATTGGCTGATGATGGTACGTTGTGGTTAAACATTGGTGATAGTTATGCAAGCTATCGAGATGGCAAAGCCACTCCAGATACAACCAGAGGTGATAACACTGGAACGCTTGTACCAAAAGGCAGTGCAAGAAATCGCATGGCTTCAACTTTTCAGGGAAGTGGTATCAAGCACAAGGACTTAATAGGGATTCCTTGGATGCTGGCGTTTGCACTACGCGCAGACGGTTGGTATTTGCGCCAAGACATCATCTGGCACAAACCCAATCCAATGCCTGAATCGGTCAGGGATCGTTGCACTAAGGCGCATGAATACATCTTTTTGTTTAGTAAATCTGATAGATATTATTATGATAATGAGGCAATTAAATATCCTGTTAAACAGGACTGGGGAATAAGAGATAGATCTGATGGCAAATATCATAACGATGGATCAGGTTTGCAGCCTCATTCTGGGTTAGAAAAATCTTACACAATGGCAAATAAAAGGTCTGTTTGGACTGTGACCACTAAGCCATATAAAGGCGCACATTTCGCTACCTTCCCAACAGACTTGATTGAGCCTTGCATACTTGCAGGTTCTCGTACCAACGATATTGTTCTTGATCCATTCATGGGTAGCGGAACAACAGCTCAAGTAGCTTTGCAATATGATAGGCAGTATCTTGGGTGCGAACTAAATGAAGATTACAAAGTTTTGCAGGGTGATCGTATTGCCAAATCACAACCAGAGCCATCTTTACAAATAGATATGTTTGTATTGTGAACAACTCTGAGGAATATAGACACCAGTGTGAGGTTTGGCAGGTTCTTAGGTGGAGAGCAGAAAACCGCGACAAAGCAGTGAGTTATCTTAATTTAGTGCGACAAAGACGGGATGAGGCTGCTGCAAACAAGCTAGAACGCGACACTAAAGAGCAGTGGGCTAAAGGTAATAGAGGTATTAAAGGAGATTGGCGTTGAGAGCATACCGGGTAGACAAGAACCAGAGTGAGATTGTGAAAGCTCTGCGAGCTGAGGGCTACACAGTCCAGCACTTGCATAAGGTAGGTGAGGGTTGCCCTGACATTCTAATAGGTCATACAAACAAAGGCATTAAATACAATTTCTTAATGGAAATTAAAGAGGGTGATGGGAAGCTGACACCACAACAAATAATCTGGCACGCAGACTGGCAAGGTCAGGCGGCTATTGTTCGGAACATAGAGGAAGCGTTAAGCGTGATTAAAAATGCCATCAAATAAGAAACCAAGAAAACCTAAAAGATACGTACCAAGGACGATACCACTGACAATAAGGCATAGCGCAGAATCAGAGACAGCCCTGCAACTGGCTCCCCATGCTGAACTAATGAAGCTAAGAGAGGGCTACGGAGATGTTGAGAGCTGGCATACGATAGTCGCAAGGCTCAATATTGGGTTAGTGGCTGCTAACGCTGATGGCAAGGAAGATCAGGCCAAAGACATCAGGGTAGGGTTAGATGCCATGCTAAAGGTAGATGAAAGGCACAAGAAGTCTGGCAAGTGGGGCTTGTCTGGTAGCGATTTAAAGCAGGTGGGCGATGGTCTGGTGCTTACTGATAACTTACAGCTATCGTTAACAAGAAAGCAATTTGCTCAGGCTATCGATTATGTATGGCAACACGCTGCTAAATAAAATCTATCAATAATTGTTAGCCGATAGAAATATATATGTTGCATCGGCGGAATACTGTGCTATAGTTCTTTCACGGCAGCAAAATATCAATCACTAGGAGCTGAATATGAAGAACGATCTCAACACAGTAGACACACTTGGCGCACTGTTAGCACAAATTGCTGACTTGGAAAAACAGGCTGATGCAATCAAAGCAGATTTAAAAGACGCTGCTACTACTCCTGGCGGTACAAATACTTACGAAGGCATGATGTTTAAGGCAACCATCGTTGAAGCAAACCGCAACACAGTTGACTGGAAAAAACTGGCTGCTGATGTTGGCATTGATGCTGAAGTAATTGCAAAATATACAAAAGTTTCTGCTGTTTTTTCTGTAAAAGTTACGAGCCGCTAATATGAACCCAATAGATCCCCACGAAGCAATTAACTACATGATCCGGCACTCTGCTGAATACGCACAGGCCAAGGCTCAGGTTACCTACCTTGAAGAATTCCGTAAAAGCAAGAAAGCAATGTTGTTCTCTGTAGCAATGGGGAACACTATTGCCGACAAGGATAATTATGCTTACAGCCATCCAGAGTATCTAGCAGTGCTGGACGGGCTTAAAGAGGCTGTAGAGAAGGCAGAGACGCTTAGGTGGATGTTGGTAGCAGCACGGGCTAGGATAGATGTCTGGCGGTCACAGGAAGCGTCTAATAGAGGTCTGGATAGTGCAACTCAATAAGAGGATAATATGAACGACAAATACATAGTTGACGATAGCAATTTGGCTCAATGTTGCTTATGCGGATTTATAGACGATTGGGATGAGATACCTAAAGGACATTGCTGGTTTTCGGGCGATTCGCTTACAGAATGTCCAGAGTGCGGTGACGTAGACGGATTCGCCAACTATGATCCAACAAACCTTGCTAGACAAGAGCGAATTGCCGCTAACCTTGCGAAAGTTAACGGATCAGGATGTTGAGGAAATCGGGTTGCAGTCATTCGGTAACCTTTGGTACTACTACCCAGACCAGATAAAACACATAGTAAAGCTGGCTCAGAAGCGGCTAGAAGGTAAAAATCGTGCGTAAAAGAGAAGCACAATACTTGTCAAAAGTTGCAGACATTGGTTGTATAATCTGCTATAGAGCAGGTTATCCTGGCACTCCGGCTGAGATCCATCATATCCGAGGTCTTGGTTTAGGGATGGGAGTCAGGAACTCGCACGATAACGTAATACCGCTTTGCCCGACTCATCATCGAGGAAACTCAGGCTACCACGGTTTAGGCCGCAAAGCCTTTGAGAGGGCTTATGGTGTGACTGAGCAGGAACTTCAATTACAGTTAGGAGAATTGTTAAATGAAGAAGACCAAAGGCCAGAAGAAGGTAGCCAAGGTTATGAGGGAGTTTGGCAAGGGAGAGCTGCATAGCGGTAAGGGCGGCCCAGTGGTCAAGTCTCAGAAACAGGCGGTCGCAATTGCACTTAGCGAAGCTGGCATGGCTAAGAAGAAGGGCAAGAAATGAAAACCGGACTTTATGCCAATATTCATGCCAAGCGCAAGCGTATAGCCGAGGGTTCTGGTGAGAAGATGAAGAAGCCGGGAACTAAGGGCGCTCCTACTAAGGCCGACTTCAAGCAAGCGGCTAAGACTGCAAAACCACCTAAAAAGGCTAAAAAATGAAAGGTATGAAATCATGCCCTAAGTGCAAGGGCGGCGAGTGCAAGGGCGGCAAGAATTGTATGCACGAAGAAAAAGAAGAAAATAACGATAGCAATGGCAAAAATGGCAAGAAGGGCGTAACCATAGCTATTATGGTCGGGATGCCTAAGCGTGGTGCTCGTACTGCTACGAACAAAGCCAAGAAGAAGAAATGACAGCGGCATGGACTAAGAAGGCAGGAAAGAATGCCAAGGGTGGTCTGAACGAGAAGGGTAGGAAGTCTTACGAGGCTGAGAACCCTGGTTCTAACCTAAAGGCTCCGGTTAAGTCTGGAGACAACCCACGTAGAGCCAGCTTCCTAGCCAGAATGGGTGGGATGCCTGGTGCGGAGAAGAAGCCAAATGGTGAGCCTACTCGTCTGCTACTGTCTTTACGAGCATGGGGAGCCAGCAGTAAGGCAGATGCCAAGAAGAAAGCCGCAGCAATTTCCGCTAGAAACAAGAAAAAGTGATATTAAATCTAGGTTCCGGCAAGGATTGGCGGGAAGATTGTCTAAACTCCGACATTCAGTCAAGGGTAAAACCTGACTGGTGCTGCGATATTTCAAAGGTTCAATGGGGTCAGATTGTTGAGACTCGATTCGGACAGATCAAGATAAGACCAGAGATATTCGACACTATCCTAGCTAATGATGTTCTGGAGCATATCCCCAACCTAGTCGATGCCATGAGGAATTGTCGGGACTTATTAATCCCGAACGGGAAATTTATTATTTCTGTTCCGTATGAATTAAGCCTTGGCGCATGGCAAGATCCGACTCATGTACGGGCATTTAATGAGAACAGTTGGCTGTATTACACTGACTGGTGCTGGTATCTGGGGTGGGATTCAGGGTTTAAGTTAACAGAGCTGAGTTTTAACTTATCAGTGCTAGGCACAGAAATGTCAGAAACTGGGATTCCCGATCAGGAAATTTTGAGAACTCCAAGGGCTGTAGACTCCATGAAAGTTACATTGTGCAAGCAATAGTCATCTGTACGGTAAACAATCCTGGCATAACTGTATTGCTGGAGAGCATCAGAGTCTATGCGCCTACGATGCCTGTATACCTATCTGGGAATAGTCTTGAGCTTTGGCACAAGGTTAAGGGAATCCTGCCGAACCTAGTTTGGAGTCCTAATTTATCGAGTAACTTTGGTGATGCCTACAATACGGCTACAGATTACGCATTCCAGCATGGCAAGTTTGACTCAGTAATCCTCAGTAATGACGATGTGGTGCTGAACCCGAATACGATAAAGCTGCTGGCAGAGGATCTGAGAATTCTGGAATCAAACGACCTAAATTACGGAATCTTGGGGGCTAGGTCTGACTATGTATTGCCAGATCAAAACATCAGGTTCCCTGTAGAGGATGACAGTCGGGTAGGGCTAAGGTGGCGCAGTGAGGCGCAGATCAAGGAAACGGGTGTAATCGCGCCAATATTTGCCAGCATAAGCAGGAAGGCATGGGATACGGCTAAGTTTCCTAGTACAAATTGGTATTCCGATAATATAATATGCCATGACCTGCAACAGGCAGGATTTAGGCATTTTGTGTCAAGGGCTTATGTGCATCACGCAGGAAGCCAGACGGTAGGCACAGACTTCAAGAAATGCCATGAGGAACCACGAGAGTGGATAAAGGCTAACAGGCCGGACGTATACGAGGCGATATATGGGACTACTAACGCCAGTTGAGCAGCAGACAAAAGAAGTATTTGGCATGGTTCCTATGGAGGAACGGCTTAGTATATTGCCTCGTTATAACGCAAAGCAAGGGCTTATAGCTCCTCAATTCATTTATGACTTGGCTAAGGCTGTATCTGCTCCTATTACGGCTGCAAGAGGTTATCAGGTAACCCCAGAAGAATCACTTAATACGGCTTTGAATGCTTTTGGTGGTGCTAGTGCTGGTTCTGCTCCTAAAGGAGCTTTGCGTAGTGGATTAATGTTTGATCCTAGATTTGACCCACGTAAATTAGAGCAAGAACGGTTAAGAAATTTAAAAACTGTAATTGATCCAACAGGTTCTATTAATGTTCCTAAAGTTAATATAGTTGATTATGAAGGTAGACCATTTGTAACCAGTATGTCTGATCGTACTGCCGCAGGTGGGAATTTAATTAAAATTAATGACATATTATTAAATAGACCAGTTGGTTTACTTGGTGGTCAAGATTATATGTTTAGAAATCCTGGTCAAGTATGGGCTTCAGGAGATCAGCCTGTAAAACAAATCATGGAGCACGCAAATATTGTAAAAGGAATAACAGGTCAAAATCCATTATATATACCGTGGAGAATGGCTCCTACTGGTGGTGATTTTGCTGCTATGACTGGAGAATCAATGTTAAATTATGCTAGTTCTGCTATGTCTAAAAGTGGTAAAAAAGCATTAGATAAAGATGTAAAAAGATTTATTCCAGATTGGAAAGGTGTTGATTCTGCTGAAAGTATTCTTCAATTTAGAAAACAACCAGATGCAATTAGAAAAGCAATTAAAGGATCACTTGATGTAAATTTTAGAAATGAAGGCGGATTAAATATAGGTGAAGCTAGATTAGCTGTTGCTGATCCTAGACAATTACTTGCAAAAGAAAGTGGAATTATGAATGTAGGAGAAATTTATGCTGGCTCTCCAATAATTCAGGCTTCTGGTCATCCATCTTATCCACGAGGTGTCCCGGGGCAAGGGCTAGGAATGCTTAATGATAATTTAACTATTTTTGAGTTATTGCCTAATGTTGTAAAAGCTAGAAATATTAAAGACCCAAAAAATCCAAGTGCAGCAGATATAAGATCAATGCAAATGCACCCGTATTCTGGAATTATTACTTCTGATCTTCTGAAAAAACTTGGCTATTAAATAAATATTGTGGCTTAAAACCTTGACTTAATTCAATTCCATTGTGTTTTGTTAAATAATCAATTACTTGCTGATATGTTACTATTTCTATGCCAGAAACAGCACAGTAAGTTTCAAATAAAGCTAAAGCATTATGCATTTTTTTAGGAATTTTTATTTCAGTATTAACTACAGGCAGTAGATTCATAGTTCCTCCTAGTGAACTATTATTATACCTAAGTATTGAATTGAGGCAATAACTTTATATCGCATGACATCCAAAGGATAATGCAATTATGGAAACAGAAATCAGTAAAGTAGAAGAAGATACACGAATAGCTAACCTTACTAACATGGGTAAGGGAAGGCCTAAAGGTACGGTTAATAAGGCTACTGGTATCGTAAGAGAGGCTATTGCTAATCTACTAGAGCGCAATGCTCCTAACATGGATAGATGGCTTAATGAGGTAGCTGACAAAGATCCTCATAAGGCATTGGACATTATCCAGAAGCTCTCTGAGTACCATATACCTAAGCTGGCTAGAACTGAGGTTACTGGCCTTGATGGTGCTCCTCAACAGCACGTGGTTACATGGCAGAAGTAATCGAGATTGCTTACAAGCCAAGGGATCAGCAGCTAAAGATCCATGAGGCAGTAGATAACCACAGGTTTACGGTGGTAGTGGCTCATCGCCGTATGGGAAAAACTGTAAGCGCTATCAATCACCTGATAAAGGCCGCCATTGAGTGCAAGAAACCAAACCCACGATTTGCCTATATTGCTCCTACTTACGCTCAGTCTAAGCGTGTCGCTTGGGACTATCTGCTTGAGTTCACTCGCCCTTTGGGAGCTACTGCAAATATCTCGGAGCTACGGGTTGACTTCTGGGGAAGACGGATTAGTCTTTATGGTTCTGATAACGCTGATAGCTTGCGTGGTCAATACTTTGATGGTGTTGTACTGGATGAGATCGGAGATCAAAACCCTAAAATCTGGAACGAGGTCATCAGGCCAGCCCTAGCAGATAGGAACACAGACGATGCTCCTACGTGGTGTCTCTTTATTGGTACGCCTAAGGGTAAGAACCATTTTGCTGACTTTAGGGATCGTGCGAAAGCAGCCGAAGACTGGTGTCTATTGGAGTTTAAAGCCAGCCAGACAGGAATCCTTAGCGAGAAAGAACTCTGGGCTGCTCGTAAGGAAATGGGGGACGATCGCTATTTTCAGGAGTTTGAATGCAGCTTCGATGCCGCCATCCAAGGGAGCTACTATGGGCAGATTATTAACGATCTCGAAGCCAAGGGCAGGATCACGACTATTGACCGGGATGACCTTTGCAAGTCTTTTGCTGCTTGGGATCTTGGTATGGGCGATTCTACTTGTATCTGGATTACACAGCTTGCTGGCAAAGAGGTTAGGCTTATCGACTGCGTTGAGAACCACGGAGTCGGTCTGGACTGGTATGTATCGTGGCTCAAGGACAATAAGTACGAAGGCTTTGCACAGATACTCCCGCACGATGTGGAGGTAAGGGAGCTAGGCACAGGACGTAGCCGTAAGGAAGTATTGCAGGAGGCAGGGTTGGACATCACGGTTGCTCCAAGGCTGTCTATAGCTGATGGCATACAAGCTGTCAGACGCTTGCTTCCTAGATGCTGGTTTGACCACAAGACTAAGGCTGGACTAGACGCTATCCGGAACTACCGTCGGGAATATAACGAGAAGCAACAAGTCTTCTACGACAAGCCATTACACGACTGGTCTAGCCACTACTCAGATGCCTTCAGATACTTGGCGATTGGTCTTGACGAGAGCGATGATTCGTGGTCATCAGACTTGCCTATCAATACCAAATGGGTTGTATAATAAGCAAAATTCTTGCAAGGGTTTGCTATGAAGATGGATGAAGGCCAGATCAAGGGCATACTTGAAGCCGAAATAGATAACTCAATCGGCTACATTGAAACAGAGACCACAGAAGAACGTCGTAGAGCGTTGGATTATTACCTGCGTAACCCGTATGGTAATGAGGTAGAAGGCCGCAGCCAGATCGTTACTGGTGAGGTTGCTGAAGCTATTGACGGTGCATTGCCACAACTTATCCGAGTATTCACGACTACTGAGGATATTGTCTATTTCGAGCCTAAGACTGCCAATGATGAGGAGTCTGCTAAACAGGCCACAGATTACTGTAACTGGGTGTTCTACCGTGAGAACGAGGGTCTACTGATCCTACACAACTGGTTCAAAGATGCCCTGCTGCAAAAGGTTGGCGTAGTTAAGTCCTATTGGGATGCTAAGGAAGACGTTGCCAAAGAGAAATACCAGAGCCTGACTGAGGATGAGATGGCTCTCTTGTTGTCTGATGAGTCTCTTGAGGTAGTCAGGCAGAGCGTAGAGATGGTTCCGGCTGGCGTGGATATGATGGGTATGCCTATTGAGGCTCCGTCTTACTCTGTGACTGTCAAGCGTGTTAATAAGTACGGCTGTGTGAAGATTGAGAATGTCCCTCCTGAGGAGTTCCTGATTTCCAAGGCTGCTCGGAATATCGAGGATGCTCCTTTTGTAGCTCATCGTAAGCTAATGCAGCGGTCAGAGTTGATTGCGCTTGGCTACGACAAAGACATCGTAGATGAGCTACCTTCTTATGATGACCTGTCGTTCAGCCCTGAGCGTATTGCTCGATTTAACGAGGGTGAACAGCCAGACGAAGCACAGAGCCTAGATCCTGCCATGCAGACGGTTGAGGTATACGAGTGCTATATCCGGATTGACGAGGATGAAGACGGTATTGCTGAACTGCATCGTATCGTTTACTGTGGTTCGGAGATCCTTGAAGATGAAGAATGCGACTATATTCCGTTCCATAGCATCTGCCCTATACCGATTCCGCATAAGTTTTTCGGTCAATCGCTGGCAGATCGGACTATGGACATCCAGCTTATCAAGTCCACTATTACTCGTCAGTCTCTGGATAACCTCTACCTGACGAACAATAATCGGGTTGGTGCTGTTGATGGTCAGGTGAATCTTGATGACCTGCTGAATGCGACTCCTGGCGGTATTGTCAGGATGAAGAACCCTAATGCTCTGGTTCCGCTTCAGGTTCAGTCTACCTTTGGTCAGGCTATGCCAATGCTGGAGTACATGGACTCCGTACAGGCCAAGCGTACTGGTGTTAATGATGCCCAGCAGGGTATGGATCCAGACGTATTGTCTAACGTTACGGCTGCTGCTGTGGCTGCGATGATGAAGTCTAACTCTGGCAAGCTGGAGTTGATTGCTCGTATCTTTGCTGAGACTGGCGTTAAGAGCTTGTTTAAGGGCATTTTGTACCTGCTAGGCAAGTATCAGGACAAGGCTAAGATCGTCCGTATGCGTGGCAAGTATGTACAGTTTGATCCTCGTACATGGTCGAATGAGTACGATGTATCGGTCAATGTCGGACTGGGTTCAGGTGACAGGGATCAGAAGCTAACCATGTTGCAGATGGTTCTTGCTAAACAGGAACAGATTATTCAGCAGTATGGCCCTGCCAATCCTTTGGTTACAGTGGGTCAGTACCGCAACACATTGGCTAGGTTCATTGAGGCGGCAGGGTTTAAGGACGCTACAGCCTTTATGAATGAGATTACGCCTGAGATGGATGCTCAATTATCGCAGCCAAAGCCACCTAGCCCTGATGCACAGGCTGAGGTAGCTAAGATGCTGATGGAGGTAGAGCGCGAGAAGACACAGGCTAAGTCGCAGATTGATGCCGCTAAGTTGGATTTGGAACGTCAAAGTCTGGAGGCTGAGTTCACTCGCAAAGGCATTGAGATGCAGATGAAGAACCAGAAGGATCAGGCCGAGATTCGGATTAAGGAAGCTCAGTTAGCAGTCCAGCAACTGCAAGCGGTTTTGGCTATGGATCTGGCTGATGAAGATAGCCGTAACAAACAGGCTGAGATTGTCTTGAAAGCAATTAGAGAGCTAGGGAGCCTGACTGGTGGATAAAGCACAGTGGGCTATTAACCTGCTTAGGGAGCCGATGTTTCAGGAGATGATGGAAGACCTCCGAGGCACAGAACTTAACAAATTTGTTAATAGTAATTATGATGAGACTGAGCTAAGGGAACAAGCGTATATGCGCCTCCGAGTCTTGGAATCTGTTGAATCCTATCTTGAAGGTGTCGCTGCTCAGAAGATGATCGACGAGAAAAGGATGAAGATTTTGTAACCCGTGTCGGGCGGTTCCCGATATAATTTAGGAAACATAAATGAGCGATACTCAAAACACGACACCTGAGGGTAGTGGTGAGTTAACGGTAAATGGTGCAGCAGACGCTATCTTGGGTCTAATGGGTGGGGAAGAAGGCTCCGAACAGGAACAACCTGAACTCCAAGCAGAGGCCAACGATAGCGATGCCGAATCTGAGGAGTCTGAGTATTCAGATGAATCAGAGGTAGAACAAGAAGATGGCGAGGATGAGCAAGAGGAACCTCAGACATTCCGTGTCAAAGCCGCTGGCGAAGAACGGGAGGTAACCCTTGATGAGCTTATCAAGTCTTATCAACTTGGCACAGATTACACCAAGAAATCGCAAGCTGTAGCTGAGGAACGCAAGGCGGTTGAGGCCGAACGTCAAGCGGTTCAAGAGGCTAAGGCAATGCGCGATCAATACGCGCAACGGTTGGGCATGATCGAGCAGATGCTGCACCAACCAGAGGAGTCTGAGAATCTTGACTACCTGAAAGAGACTGATCCTATCGGCTATGCTGTTAAGGTCGCTGAGATGTCTCAAAGGGAGAAGCAGTTATCGCAGGTTCGTGCTGAACGAGAAAGAATTACTCAACAGCAAGAATATGACAGGCAACAACAGATGAGGCAGACGATTGCTGCTGAGTCTGAGAAGCTAGTTGCTGCGATACCTGAGTATGCTGATCCAGAGAAGGGCGAAACAATCCGTAAGGAAATTCGCAACTTTGGCAAGCAACTAGGGTTCTCTGATGAGGAATTGGGTAATGTGTTCGATTCCAGAGCAGTTCTGACGCTGTACAAGGCTATGCAGTACGACAAGCTACAGTCGAGCAAGCCAGCTATGAACAAGAAGGTTTCAGAGGCTCCAAAGGCGATTAAGCCTGGTGTCTCTAAGCCAAGAGATAGTAATAGCGAGGAACTGAGAAAACTTAAAGCGCGAGCTAAGTCATCCGGACGGGTGGCAGATGCCGCAAGTGTATTTGAACGATTCTTATAGGAACTTTATATTATGGCAACATATACCGCACATAGCGCTATTGGTCAGCGCGAAGATTTGACCGATGTCATCTATGACATCAGCCCAACCGAGACTCCTTTTATGTCTTCGATTGGCAAGAGTAAGGCTTCGGCTGTTTATCATGAGTGGCAGACAGACAACCTTGCAGCCGCTACGACTGCTAACGCTGCTGTTGAAGGCGCTGATGCTTCGGACGCTACCCTGTCTCCGACTGTCCGTCTTGGTAACTATACCCAGATTCTGCAAAAGACTATCAAAGTCTCTGGCACTCTGGACACAGTGAACAAGGCTGGTCGTAAGTCTGAGAAGGCTTATCAGTTGGCTAAGGCTTCGCAAGAGATCAAGCGCGATCTGGAAACCATCCTGTTGTCAAATCAAGGTCGTTCTGCTGGTGACGGTTCTACTGCTCGTAAGATGGGTTCGCTCCTGTCTTGGATCAAGACCAACTCGTCGGCTCAGACTAACGGTGGTGATCCTACGACTATCGGCGTATCTACCCGTACTGACGGTAACACCCGTACCTTCACTGAAGCCCTGCTGAAAGAAGTGGTCGCTGAGGTGTTCGTGTCCGGTGGTTCGCCTAAAGTGCTGATGGTTGGTGCTACTGGCAAGCAGAAGGTTAGCTCGTTCACTGG
>Ga0208975_1000755_pt1 | contig 14895 bp, 14 predicted proteins | sample GreLakmeER78MSRF_FD_187700 | JGI IMG/M metagenome (GOLD analysis project Ga0208975, IMG submission 187700) | Freshwater lentic microbial communities from great Laurentian Lakes, MI, USA - Great Lakes metaG ER78MSRF (SPAdes) | ecosystem: Environmental > Aquatic > Freshwater > Lake | place: Great... | reverse complement strand
CTATGACCCAGCACTGTATGAGCGAATTGCAGCTGCCAATTTGGCGCGAGATGTTGCTGCAAGGTCTGGTGCGACTTTGGCTGATTACTATGGTAGTAATGATGATGGTGGTGCGGCTGCTGCTGCTGCCGCCACAGCGGCTGACTCTGCTGCTGCTTCAGCTGCAAGTGCTAGTGGTACAGCGCCAGGCAGTGATGGATCACCAGGCTCTGGTGCGGCTATGGGCGGTCTGATAACCAGAGTCTTTGGTCCTGACCCTGCTGGTCCTGATGAGGGTCAAGTCAACATGATGCGTGGTGAATACGTCATTAAGAAGTCTTCAGTCAATAAGTATGGCACGGGACTTTTGGACATGATCAATGAAGGCAAAGTGCCTGCCAAGAAAATGAAATCTTTACTCGGATAAGGTGGCAATATGTCAAAAGGTGGAACAACAACCTCAACAAGCTCTATTGATCCACAGATCAAAGAAGCATTCTTGGCCAACTTTCAGCAGGCCCAAGGGGTCGCTGGCGCTTTGCCGGTCCAGCAGTTTGCTGGGTATAACCCTTTGTATCAGGCAGGCGAGGAGGCTCTGGTTAACACGGCCCTTGCTGGCCCAGGCATTGCCGGAACTGACCTTGCAGCGCAGATGGCCGCGTATGGCGGTGTCTATCAGCCCCAAGGCATTACAGCGCAGCAAACCAATTTGAGCATGGGTCAAGGACCAGGCACTATCGGTTCTTACATGAATCCTTACACAAGCCTGGTGCGTGAAAACGCATTGGCTGATTTGGAGTCAGCAAGACGCGCTGCCATCCAGCAGACTGGTGAACGCGCCACACAAGCCCGTGCATTTGGTGGATCACGCCAAGGTGTGGCCGAAAGTCTGACCAATCTTGGCTTTGCCAAGCAGGCTGGCACTCTTGGCACTCAACTGAACGAGCAGGCATTCAACCAGGCTATGGCCGCGCAGCAGGCAGACATTGCGCGGAGATCAGCAGCCGACATTGCCAATCAGCAAGCAGGCTTGCAAGGTGCGCAATTAAGGCTAGGCGGTGCAAGCCAGCTAGGTAATTTGGCTGCACAACAACAAGCATTGCGTCTTGGTGGCGCTCAAGCGGTCATGGGTGCTGGTGGTGCGCGTCAGGCTTTGGACCAGCAACAAATGGATGCCATTCGCAACATTGGCCTCCAGCGTCTTGGCGTGGTCCAGTCTTCACTGGGTGCGCAGCCTGCCAATCTTGGTATGCAGTCAACGACTCCGCAGTATTCAAACCCAGCAGCTGGCGCTCTTGGCGGTGCATTGGCAGGGTCAAAAATAGCCGGACCTTATGGCGCTATTGCTGGCGGTATTCTTGGCCTTTTAGGCAGTTAAGGGGTAAAAAATGGCAGACTTTGATTTGGGTGGACTTTTAGGCAATGTATTTGGTGGTGGTGATAGTGAGCTTGAAAAGCTACTGACCGCTAAACAAAAAGAGCAACTAGGTTTGCAATCATCATTGGCGGCAGCCGCGGCATTGCTTCAAGCAAGTGGCCGTGGGCCACAACGCATTGGTCTTGGCCAAGCTCTAGGCTCTGCCCTGCAAGCTGGCCAAGGTGCTTATGAGAAAGGCACATCAAACGCATTTCAGCAAATGCTTTTGGGGCAGAAGCTCAAAGAGGGTCAGCAAGAGATTGCAGGCAATGAGGCTTGGAGAAAGTTAATTGGTGGACAAGGTCAAACAACAACTGCATTGACTCCAGAGCAAGCGGCTTTAGCTGCACCAACAACTGTGGCCGGCCCTGCTGGTCCAACAATGGCTCGCGCTCAACTGGCCCGGCAAATGCCTGCACCAGTGGCAACTTCCACAGACCCATTGGCATTTTTGAATCCTTTGCAGCGCTCTTTAATTGGCGGGATGCCACGCAAAGAAGGTTTGCCAGAAGTATTAAAAATTGCACAATCACAATCTGAATTTGGTGAGTCAAAGCCAGTGGTGATGAATGGCAAGACTGTCATGGTCCAGTACAACAAACTTGGACAATCGCGCATTGATCCAAATGTCATGCCATATGAGGCTCAGTCCCCTGACATTCGTGCTGTGGAATACATCAGTGGCACACCATTGGCTGGAACTGGTACAGCAGGCATTAGTCAAGTTGGCGAGTATCGCAAGCAAATTGCACCAACAACAAAAGTCGATGTGAAGTTACCGCCTGGGCCATCTCAATTCTTGGCTGGTGCTGGAACTGAAACAATCAAAGTGTTGGGAGATTTAACAGCCGGTGCAAGGTCTGCAAATGAGACATTGGCAAATGTAGACAGAATGCTGCCTGCGCTTGATAAGGCCATTGTTGGCCCAGCTGCTGATTACAGAACGGCCATGTTGCGAATTGCCCAACAATTAAATGTCGCTGGCGCTGATGCAACTGAGCAATTGGCAAACACTAGAACTGTGGTCCAAGGATTGGCCCAGCAAGAACTGGATGCAGCGGCTCAAATGCGTGGCCAAGGATCATTAACAGAAGGCGAGCGTGGGATTCTTAAACGCGCAGCGGCTGGTGATCAAACACTAAGCGCTGCTGAAATTAGGCAGGCACTAGCATCAGCACAGAAAACAGCCAGATATCGCTTGACTACACAAGAAGATTATTTAAAACGAGCAATGAAAATACCAGGCTTTGAGCAGTTTGCGCCTATGTATGAGGTCACGCCTTATGGCGGTGGTGGCGGTGGCGGCAATCCATTGTTAAATGCCATTGATAGACAACTTCAATTGCGTTCTTCTGGAGGTCAGCGATGAGTGATGCATTAGAAGGTTTCACAACCGAAGAACTGCTCAAGATTAAACAGGGCGATGTCTCTGGCTTATCTGATGAAAAGCTGAATATTCTTAAAGGCATTCTGTCGCAAAGCATGGACATTGATCGCCCTGCACCAGCGCCAGCATTGTCCCAACCACTGCCACAAGCGCCAACCCAACGCCTGCGTTCTCTTGCGCAGGGCGTGACCCTTGGCTCTGCTGACGAGATGGAAGCGCGTTTGCGCGCATCAGTGACAGGCGAAGACTACAACAAAGTGCTTGCTGAAATTCAAGGCAAGATGAAGGCTTACCAAGCACAAGCCCCATTTGAGGCATTAGGCTATGAAGCATTGGGCGGTGTTGGATCAGCGGCTGCGCTAACTGCGGCCACTGGTGGCATGGCAGCACCATTGACTGGTCCAAGAATGGCGGCAAGTGTTGCACCATTGGTCAGGGCATTGGCCGGCACATCAGCGCTTGGTGGCGCTCAAGGTGGCATTACAGGCTTTATGACAGGCGAAGGTGACTTTGCAGCCCGTGCAGCCAGAGTGCCTCAATCCACAATGATGGGCGCTTCTATTGCCCCAGTGGTACAGGCTGGATTCATGGGTGTTGGCAAGGTCACAGATATGGTCCTAGACACTGCTAGGCGCTTGTCCGGTGGCCGTGGTGGTAAGGCAGCAGAGGCTGAAATTCAGCGGCTGGCTGAACAGACTGGCCTGACTACAGATGAGCTTGTGCAACGCATTGCCAGTGGTGAAATATTGGCCGAAAACCAAACATTACTGCAAGCTGTGCGTGCTTTGTATACCCAAGGCGGCAAGGCATCCACAACGATTCAAGGCGCTTTGTCTACACGCCCAGATACTTTGCGCAGAGAAGCATTGACAGATATGCAGCAAAAATTGGTCAGCGGCCTTAACCCCAACTTTGTTGGACCAAGGCCAAACAATGAAAATGTTTTGCGTTTTTACAGAGCAACCAAGGATGAGGCGCAAGCGTTAGAAAACAAAGCCTACGAAGACGCATGGAAAAATAGCGGCATCATTGGCGAAGATTTATTGGTTAGTCTTAAAAATGCGCTTCAAAGATCGCCAGGGGCGGCTGACGACATCAACACGATCTACACGGCCCAGACAGGCAAAAAGCCATTTTTCTCTTTTGACAAAGATGGCAACATTGTGTTTGCTAAAGCGCCAACATTAGAAGATGCCGAAGTTGTCAGGAGAGGCATCCAGACATCAATTGATGCAGCCTACACAGGCGGCAAGCCTAATGTTGGAGTGGCCTTAAAACCCGTTGAATCTGATTTAAGAGCAGCAATTGATGCGTCTTCACCCAAACTAGCTGCAACCCGTGCCGAAGCCTCACAACTTAGAGCCGCCAAAACCGCATTCAAAGACGGCAGCACCATCTTTAACAAGAGCGCAGACGAAGTCCAAATAATGATGGAAGACATGGCCAACAACCCTGGTGTTGCCAATGCATTTAGGGCTGGCGCTATGGATGCCATACGAGCCAAGATGACAACTGGTCGCGCCAAAAGCATGATGGGTCTTTTTAATAATCCAGAAACAAAAGAGGGCGCTATTTTGCGCACCATTTATCCTAGTGATGAGCTTGATGGCATCTTGACCCGCATTGGCACAGCGGCCCAGTCACAAGTCGCTAAGAATAGGGTTCTTGGTGGTCCAGACACAGCGTCATCACTTTTGCAAGCTGCAAAAATTGGCTCGACCATCACTGCTGATGAGGTGGCCAATGCTGTCAGTGGCAACCCATTGGCTGGACTGAGAATTGTCAACAAGATGTTGGGCGAGTCCAACAAGGGAATGTCGGAAAAAGATCGCCAGCGAGTGGCTCAGATTTTGATCTCAGAAGACCCAGATATTGTGCGCAAAGCATTGCGTGATGAGAGTGGCATGGCCAGATTGCAGCAGGCCGTGGCAGCTGGCGCGAGAATGCTTGAAAAGACTGTGCCTTATGGCGCAAGCTACATTGGCGCGACAATGCCAAGACCTGGTTTACTAGGCCAATAAGGAATAACCATGGCAGGCTTGCTGGACTACTTAGAGGGCATTGGCGAGACTGGCGCCACACTTGGCACTGGACTCTTGTCTGGTGCTGTTGGCGCTCCATATGGCTTATTTAAAGGCATCACCAGTGGCTACTATGGCAGCCCAAAAGCCAATCGAATTGCCGAAGAAGAAGCCAAGAAATTCATGGAGCGCAACACCTATGTCCCAAGGGGCAAGGTGGCTCAAGAGGCTTTAAGCAAGGCTGCGCAGCTCATGGAGCAAAGCAAGCTGCCACCAATAATTCCAGAGGCTATTGCACTTGGCTCAATCCCTCGCCAGGCTTATCTGGCCCAAGCAGAGCGCAGGGGCATGGACCTCGAACGGGCCATGGCTCCAAGAGTCGAAAGAATGCTTGAGCGCGGTGGCGCTGGCGCTGATATCTTGCGTGACTTGGCGCAGGGTACTCGGTCCAATGTTTACTTAGACACAACAAAAACAAAGCCAAACCCATTGGTCGGCACAAGGTACGAGACTCAGCAACTACCAGGCATTGTGGCAAGAAGGCCAGTCAACTATGACGAGATGCTGGGCGGCAGCATTATGACTTACCCAACTGATATGTTGAGTCGCAACACATTAGTCACTAATGTCAGCGACATCCCACTTGGCAACAATGCGTTTGTTACCCCAGGCGGTTTGATGTACATGATGGATGAAAACAATATCAAAAATTTCATTGGCTATGCATCAAATCAAAGTGCTGCTAAAGCGCAAAACACTAGAGCATTGCAGGCCATTGAGGAAAACAAAAAGATGGGTGGAACTGGCCGAATATTTATGGCGCCACACACAATGCCTCCAAGTGGCGAAAACTTTTCGACTGGGCCAACACTTGGCCTGCTGTCAATGATTAAGGCTACAAATCCAAGCCCGTCTCTTTTGGACACAATTTCAGACCAAATGAGAAGTGCCACAGTTAAAGGGAAAAAAGGCAAATACAAGGATTTTGTTGGCTTGAATGATCCAATGGCGGCAGCGCAATTGCTGACTGGCCAAGGCTTAAAGGCCGGAAGTGCAGGAGATTTGAGAAAAGTATTTGTAGATAAGATGAGCAATGTCGCTGCTGAAAGAGGCTTGGGTTTTAACTATCCAGACTTACAACGGGCCATGTTTGATCCCAATGTGATGAACAAGCCCAGCTTCTTAATGGGTGATTCAATCTATGAGGCATTGCCAAATCGTGGAATTAGTCCTGGAACGCATGGCGCGTATGGATACGATATGCCAGGCATATTCTTTGGCAATACCCGTGGCGCTCCAGTAAGTCAATTTATGCAGCCGGTCTACGACAAGATTTTGCCAACGCAAATGAACAAGCCTGGCTCTGGAATTGGCAAGGCATCTGTAGAAGATATGTTTTTAGCCTACCAACATCAAGATGAGCCATTCAATTTGAGTGGAGTTTATGCAGACCCCAATCAATTGACCAGGGGTAAGCTATCCACAGCTGGCGAAAACATTTCCATGTTTATGGATGAAGAGCAAATCAAACGACTCAAGAAACTTCTTGGGGAAGAGTGACCATGACGATGTAATGCTCAAGAGCGCGAATAGCCTCTTCAGCAATGGCCTGCTGCTCTGGGCCAGTCATCTTGTTGATGGCTTTGTCTGGCTGCACATCGATGTTGATACCAAAACTAGACAGCTGAACGTCTAAAACTATTTTCATACGATTCCCCCAAAAAACGCGGCCACAAGTGGGTCGCGTTTCACTACCCGTCTTTTCTGCCTGCGTCTGGCAGCGTCAAAGTCTTTATCGTCTGCACTCTTCTTGTCGCGGTATTTCCGAATCCGATCAGCGCCTGGCACGGGACCAGGGGCAATGGCATCTTCCTCATCACCCCAAGACCACAGAGGCCGCCACTGGCCATTGTTGCTGACTCTGGTATATCCACTGATATATACCAATTCATTGCAGTGAAGGTCAAACAACTCTCTGGCTGCACTGCGTCTGGCACAAAAGCAAATCTTGGCCAGATCAAGGTCTGACAGATTGCCTTTCTTTTGTAGCGCTGCCTCAATGGCAGGGCCTACACGGGGCTTCAAGCCTCTGGTCATGTGCTGGTCTCCATTCTGGCTTTCAAGCGCTCCAGCATTGTTTTGACAACGTATGCACGGGTTTTAACCTCATTCGGTATGGCATGGCCAAAGACTTCTGGGTGCAGTAAGTCATTGACCAAGTCGAGGCAGGCATCGATGGCGGGTGGTAGGTCATTGTCTGGTTTCATGTTTGACTCTCTACTTCTTTTAAGTTAACCCAGCATGGGCTGACATAAGTTAATTTGTCGTTTGTCAATTTACGGACATGGCCTTTTCTGTAATGAGCGCATGGTGATCCATGGGCAAAATTACCGCGCTGTAATTTTTCGATGGCAGCGTCTCTTTCATCTATCCCGACTTTTAAACTATTCAAAAGTCGAAGTTTATGCATAAGGCGAATACCCGCCATTCCACCAGGTATTGCGTTAAGGCCCAGAGGGGTCAGCGTGAATCTTTCGACAGCTGACTCTTCCAATGTATAAATTTCTTTCAATGTCTCAGCCGAGCCACAAACTTGGACCACTGGATACATTGGGATTTTTTCTTGCAAAAGCGAATTCCACACCGAATGAAATAAGAACCCAGTGTTTGCAACTGCTTTCTTTTTATGCTCCATGAACCTGGTCATAAAACCGCGCTTTGTGATGCCAATGTATCCGCGCCTTAAAGGCTCACTTGTCTTTTCAGTGAATCTCTCATTGTCTTCATTGATTTTGAAGCGGATGTGATAAAGGGCATATTGCTCAATTAACTCTTTATCGTAGGCCAAGTGCAATGGAATATCGATTCTCATTAAATAATCTGGCTGGCCAATAATTTGATTCTCAATAATCAAAGGTTTAGAAGCCAAGATAAACACCATTAGCCTGGAGCTGCCATCCATGTTTCTATGCACAAAATTGGAACTGTCCAAAAAACTCATCTTTGAGGTTTCTTGATCCATGTAAAAGACAGTGTGAATCTGAATGCCATTTACATCATCTATTCCCAAGGGGTGCAACTTGGCGACTTGCAAGTCTCTCTTTATTTTCTCTTGCATCCCATGACTGGAAAAACAATACTCGATGTTTTTCCAGTTATCGGTCAAGGAACTTCTCCAGCGCAGAGACCTCAATGTGGTCCACCATGCTTTGCAGAATCATGTGGGCAATGTCCACATCAGTGCCAGCGATGTATGCGTTATTGAGGGTCATGCACTCATCATAGTCAGGCTCATAAGGGAGGGCAGTGTAATCTGTCGAGCCTTTCTCTTCTGGGCTGTATTCCAGAAAACAGACCAGGTCAACGTCTTCAACTGAGCAGTCGAACTGGAACAAGCCTCTGGGGCAATTAGGTGTTGGGCCGTAGTTCATGCTCAACCCCTCCAAGCCAGCATCACGCCAATGCCACCAAAAATAATGATGGCCAAGGTCCATTCGATCAGGGTGGTAATGATTTTCTGTTTCATCGGTTTCTTTCGTTTAAGTTGAATCGGTGTAACAATGGTAGACACAATTAAATTATCTTGCAAGAAGTAATTCTGTCCATGTTGTTTTTTTACATATACCGCAATTAGAATGCGGCCATGGAATCAATTCACACAATACGCGCAAGGGCCAAGGCTCACAAGATAACCATGTCTGCGGTGTGCGATGAGGCTGGCATCCAGCAGTCCCAGGTAAGCCGGTGGCTGTCTGGAACTGTGGAGCCTCTGTGGACATCAGTCAATCAATTGCACTTGGCACTTAATAAACTGATCGACAAATCACCAGTCGTTATCGACTGACTCGGCAGCAGCTGGCGCGCTCTTACCGGCCACCACGCCAAAGTCACTGGCAGCCGATGGCTTTGCACCACCCAGCGAGTCACCCTTAGACAAAAGCATGATGTTGTTTAAACCATACGACACGCCCTTGTTGCCTGCCTGGTCATAAGCATAGGCATTCAAAGACACGCGGCCATAGTCGCCAGAGACAATATCTTGTGATCCAAGAATGTCATGGCCATGGGCATCCACTGCACCAGGCTTGTTGGTGCTTTTGGTATTGAAAAAGTAATGCCCTGCATACTCTGGTCCCAGTGGTGAGCCATCAGACTTGGTCTCGATGTCGCCATCACGCAAAGGATTGCGAATGTTTTTCGGAATCTTGTCTCCGAACTTGGCTGTCAATGCGGCCTTGGCTGCCGCTTTCAATTGGTTCACAGTCTCGGTGTCTGTCTTGGGGACAAGCACTTGCGTTGAGAACTCTTCTTTGCCGTTCATCTCATTCTTACGAGCAGTCAATGCTGAGAAGTATGAGAAACGAACTTTGCCGGTTACGACTCTGGTCATGGTTTTTTCCTTTTAAGGGTTTGAGGTTTTTACGTTTCTGTCGTCAAACAGAAATTGCACTTTAGCACAAATCGGATATGATGCAAACAACTTAAAACGAGGAAACGATCATGCAGTTATTCCCCCACCAGCAAGAGGCCAAGCTCTTCTTGCTGTCTAGGCGCAGGGCCATACTGGCCGACCAGCCCCGTGTTGGCAAGACGCTACCCACAGCAGCTGCTGCACTTGAAAACCTCCCAGCTCTAATCGTTTGCCCAGCCATTGCCAAGACAGTCTGGGAGGCGGCTTTCAGTAAGCTGGCCCCCAACGTCTCGGTCCATGTGGTCAATGGAAAACGTGAGGCTTCAGAGGTGAACAGTGCAGATATCACCATCATCAACTACGATGTTTTGCAATATGGTGTGACAAAAGTGGACAGATATAAGACACTAGTCTTGGATGAGTGCCACAGGATTAAGAATCCAAAGGCCCAAAGAACGAAGGCTGCAATGCTGGCCATGAAAAAGATTGGTCATGTTTATGCGCTGTCTGGCACACCCATCCCAAACAGGCCGATTGAGCTGTGGCCCATCTTGCACGGCCTTGGCATTTACAGAGGCGGCTGGTTTGACTTTGCGGCCCGTTACGCAAAGATGTGGTCAGCGCCATGGGGCTTGGATACATCAGGCGCCAGCAACCTGGTTGAACTCAAAGAGCTGATGAAGCCCCATGTGCTGCGCAGAAAGAAGGAAGCGATCTTCAAAGACTACAAAGACCCACAAGTCTCACTGATCACCTTTGATCTGCCCAATGACAAGCGAGAGCAAGCCTTTGATGCCGATGCCTTGATGGCCAACCCCAACGCGCTCATGGCCTTTGAGGGTCTGGCCGAGATCATGCGCGAAGCTGGAATGCGCAAGGTCAAGGCCGCCAGTGAATTCATCGATGACTTGCTCCAGGCCAATGAGCCGGTGGTGGTTTTTGCGCACCATAAGGATGTGGTGGCCGAGCTTGAAAAATTGCTGATGGTCCACAAACCCGTAGTCATTACGGGTGAAACATCACGGGCCAAGCGTGACAAAGCGCTCAAAGACTTTCAGTCTGGCCAGACCAAATGCATCATTGGCAACATTGCCGCCATGTCGGAAGGCGTGGACCTTTCCGCTGCCGACACGATTGTCTTTGTCGAATGCACTTGGTCCACCTCGGCACTGGAGCAGGCATCAAGTCGAGTGGAAAACATCAACAAGTCAGGCATTCCACCCGTCATCTACATTTTGACCATTAAGGCAAGTCTGGACCACAATGTGCTGGCCAAGGTCTTAAAAAAGCTCAATGTTGTCAATCAGATTATTTAAACAGGAGAAAACGTGTCAAACCCATACAAAATCATTGAGCCAACTTGCATTAGTTTTTCTGGTGGCAGAACCTCTGCTTATATGCTTTACAAAGTTCTAGAGGCTCACGACATGAGCCTGCCAGACCAGGCAATTGTCTGTTTTCAGAACACCGGCAAGGAAGATGAAGCCACCTTGGCCTTTATCCATGAGTGTGAAACTCGCTGGAATGTCAAGATTCACTGGATTGAATACCGCAATAACGACCAGGGCTATGCCGTGGTGGACTATGAATCAGCCAGCCGACAGGGTGAGCCATTTGAAGAGCTGATCCGAAAAAACAACTATTTGCCATCACCAGTCAAAAGGATTTGCACGGCCCAGCTCAAGATCAGGCCCCAAGCCAAATATATGCGCGACCTTAGAATTTTTGGAGACACGGGTTATTCGGCTATTGAGAATATGTGTTGGGTCGGAATCAGAGCTGATGAAGAGCGCAGAGCTGCAAAGATTGAAGACAAATCACGCATTCCATTGTGGTCAGACAATGTCACAAAGGAAATTGTTGGCAAGTTTTGGAGAGAGTCTGACTTTGACCTGGGCCTGCCAAACATGAATGGTGTGACCATGCATGGCAACTGTGACCTTTGCTTTTTAAAGCCAATGGCCCAGATTGCGTCACTTGTCCAGGAAGACCCAAGCCGGGCCATTTGGTGGGCCAAGATGGAAGAATTTGCCATGACCACAGCTAAGAAGCCATCAGACGCTGTATTTAGGCAAGAAAGACCAAGCTATTCGCAGATCATGAAATTTAGCCAGGATCAGCGCGATATGTTTGATGCCAATGAAGAATCAATACCTTGTTTTTGTGGAGAATGAAATGAACTTAAAAGTTGAACATAAAGCCAGAGCACACGCCCGACTCTCAGCATCACGCACAGACCGATTCATGCAATGCCCAGGCTCTTATCGCCTTGAATCCCTCATGCCTTATGAGCCAGCCGGTGAGGCCGCTGCCATTGGCACTGCCATCCATGAGCTGTCTGAGATCATTCTGCGCGGTGGTGCAATCCCAACTGGCACTGACCCTGACCATCTGTCTATGGCCCAAGGCTATGCCAACTTTGTCAACACTCTGGTTGAAAACCCACGCAAAAAAATGATCGAGGTCAACCTCGATGAGGGTCTCCAGTCCCTGCACCCAGCGCTTGGTGGCACGGCTGATGCCATCCTGGTCGATGGCAACCACCTCCATGTCATTGATCTGAAGACTGGCCGTGTGGCCGTGGATGCAGAGGACAACAAACAACTGCTGACCTATGCCCTTGGTGCAATGCGTCAACTCAAGGCGCCAAACACCATCGAATGCACCATGCACATATTCCAACCCCGTGTCGGCCACAGCAAGTGGACAGTGTCTGGCAACTATTTGGAGCTGCATGGCAGGCGCTTGCTGTCGGCAGCAGAGCTGGCGCTCTCAGGCGATGCACCAACAAGACCAAGTCCAGATGCCTGCCGGTACTGCAAGGCCAAGACAATCTGCCCATCCATGCGTGAGAAGGTCCAAGAGACCGCTAGGAGCGATTTCAAGCCTGACACGACTGTTACCCCAGAGATGCTAGAGAACGCGGCTCTGGTGGCCGCATGGGCCGATGCAGTGCAGTCTGCTGCAAAGGCTCAGATCACTGAAGGCAAAGCTATCCAAGGCTGGGCCATGCGCGCAGGCCGCAAGACCAAATTCTGGAAAGACGAGGCGCTGGTCATGGAAGCATTCAAAGACACGCCTACTGCATGGGAACTCAAGTCCCCCAGTGCTGTCTTAAAACTCGGTGTCGAGGTCAGCGAAGACTTAGTCGGTGAGAAGAGTGCTGCCCCAAGCCTGGTCAGGGCCAAGGAGTGAGGAATCTATACGCCTGGGCAATTGTTATTGCCTTACTTGCAGCCTATTGGGCCTACATGGTCTATTTGGTTTTGACTTGGCCTGTATAGAATCCAAACCTTGCAAAAAAAATCCCTCGGCCCATGCGTTAACAGTGACCGAGGGGAATTCAAATGGCAACTACATGAAACCCCAAATTAAAGGAATTTCAGTGACCACTATAACTGAAACACCCCTGCCCAATACATTTGCCCAGTCCCAGTCAGTGGCTTGCAAGATTGGCGCTGTCGCCCCTGATGCTGTCTTTTGTACCTTTGCCCTGCAAGGCAACAAAAAGATTCCATACAAGCGAAGCGGCCAAGGTGTGGCACGGGATACAGACCCGACAGACCTCTATAACTCTGAGGACATCTGGGCCATGGAAGAGGCCCCACATGGCCAATACCTTGGCCTAGTCCAGCAGCGCCCTATCATCTCCGCATCAGGCAACTTTCTGGTTTGCCTCGATGTGGACATGAAACACGCAAGTGGCCCCACAAACGTGGCCATTCAGCGCATGGCCAAGTTTGTCAAGCAAAAGAAGATGCTGACCGAGGTTTCTGTCTCAGGCCGTGGCCGTCATGTTTTCTTATGGGTCCAACCACCCAAAGAATCTGACCTGGTGCTGCCCAAGTACAAGCTGGGCGGTGGCCAAGAACTTGAGGTATTCGGCCTCCCAAACAGTGCCGGCAAGTCAGTGCTACTTTCTGGCAATGCGGTGGTCGGTGAATTCCAAGAGGCCGTGGACCTTTATGCCTTACTGCAAGACTGGGGCATCATCGAGCAGCACCAGCTACAAGAGCCAAAGCCTGCACCACCATCACAATCATTTGACTTCACGCAATTAGGCTCAAGACTTGATGACAGCGATCTTGATCGTGCGGTCAAGGCTTTGCACCATATTTCCCCAGACTGTGACTATGACCAGTGGATTGAACTTGGCCAAGCGCTGCACACCGAATTCGGGGAAAACGGCCTCGGCCCATGGATGACATGGTCTATGGCCGGCAACAAGTTTGCCGGCACAAAAGACATTGAAGTCCACTGGAAGAGCTTTCACCAAGGCAAAGGTGTTGGCATTGGCACACTCTTCAAGCACGCCAAGGACTGTGGGTGGGAAGCTCCAACCAAACAGGCCGAGCGCAAATCAGCGGTGGAAGACTTTGCAGCCGTGATCAATGCACCAGTCACACAAGCACCAGACCCGTCATGGCCAGAGCTGACGCTAGACCTGACCCACCTCAATCCCATCGATTACTTGATCGAAGGTTTTATGGCCCACAGTTTTTTCATCTTGGCCGGTCAGCCTGGAGTCGGTAAGACCACAGCAGTGCTGTCAATGTGCATGGTCATGGCAGGGTTTGCAGTGGATGGCTGCGAGATTCACGCTAAAAAGAAACGCAAGTCAATTATCGTGACCGAAGACAGTGATCAGATAATCCGAACTCTTTTCGCATATTCAAAGCATTACAAGATAAATAATCTAAATGACTGGTTTGTGGTTATTGATGCCAGAAGGTCTAATGTTAAAGATTTACTCAGGCTTGCACATAATATTGAGCGCCACACTAATAATGGCATTAAGCCATTATTAGTTTTGGACACGGCCAATGCGACCATGGATATTGACAACGAGAATGACAACTCTGAAGTCGGAGCCTATATTGCCGCCATCAAGCAGACCATATTTGTTCAGCAAAAAGCGCCAGTCTGCATCCTGACCCATACAAACAAAACCATATCCAGACAAGACTCAGATGCCATGGCCCGTGGAGCATCAGCATTTACAGGCGATGCAACCCTCACAGGAGTGCTTTTCATGGATGAGGATAACCAGCGCTACCTAAAGCTGACAAAAACGCGCTACGAGCCTCAGTTTAGAGAGATCAAATTCGACTCCATCACATTCCCAGAAGTTGTCTTAACCCCAGCTGGTGATATGCAAGAGATTATTTGTCGGGTGGCCATTCCAGCCATGTCGTCAGAACAAGATCGGATGGCCGCCAAGCAATCAATACAAGACAGCGCCAAAGAGCAACGCATCCAAGACAAGTGCGATGAGGTCTGCAACCATGTCCAGTCCATCATCAACGACAAAGGCAGCGTCATCATGCGCAGAGGACCAGGCAGGCCAGTTGTCCCAAAAGAACTCCAAAACGCCTACCAACTGGACTGGACTGAAATCTTTTCAACTGTCAAAGGCAGTGATGCAGGCTATATCCGAAAGCACATTGGCACGGCCATCTTCACCAGATTCGCACCAAACGAGCCATTGTCAGGCTGGGTCAGACTCGCATGACCAGTCTAATGCGGAAAGGCGGAACTAATGCGGAACTAATACGGAATTCCGTATTAGACAATGGCAGGGATTGTTGGATAAGTGGGGTCGTTAGACCCACTTATCCACAGACCAGTCTCGGCTTGGAAGGTACTTCAGTTTCTAATGCGGAAAGGCGGAAAATTCCTT
>Ga0208975_1000754_pt1 | contig 14916 bp, 30 predicted proteins | sample GreLakmeER78MSRF_FD_187700 | JGI IMG/M metagenome (GOLD analysis project Ga0208975, IMG submission 187700) | Freshwater lentic microbial communities from great Laurentian Lakes, MI, USA - Great Lakes metaG ER78MSRF (SPAdes) | ecosystem: Environmental > Aquatic > Freshwater > Lake | place: Great... | reverse complement strand
AAGTTATTCAGCCAAAATTGAAGTCAAAGTTGATGAAGAACTTTTTGATTTTATCATTACGAATGTTCGGTCAATGGAAGGTGGTAACAATGATGCAGTTGTTGTTAATTACAAAAAAGATTGTATTATTGAAGATGTAATACAAGAAAAATTTGATACCTTTGTTGAAGAATTGATTGAATTGTCCTATGATTGTGAATTTGAATGTGATGGTGAATCCTCTGATGATGTTCGGTATGAAATGGAAGATTTGGAGTTGGTTGGGAACAAAGAAAAGAATACCTTATACTTTGTGGTATCAAGGGGATTTTACGAGTACAAAGACGAAGAATAAAAAACTAAACAAAAACCACTATGCAAATTGTTATTGATAACACAAATTTTACTTATGACATTGGTTGTCGTGTTTTGAAACTCAAATACGAAACCGCTCCGTTTTCTTCATTGGAAGATATTTGGGAAGATATTGTTCCGATAACTTTCAAGGAAATTGCCACCGAAATTTCTAACATTGAACAAAGACGAATTGCAATTAACTATTTGGGGTTGGAACGACTACAAAAGGAAGTAGAACCCACTTTGGTTCAAGAAAAGGAACTTGAAAAGGAAACAATGTGGGTGAACCAAAAAGGTGAGTTGGTTATGAGAAAGTTCACCGATGTTTACAAACTCTACAAAGTTGATGGAACAAAGTGGGGTAATGGTGTAAGTGGTAGGGGAGGTAATATGATTGATGATGTTTTTTATGTGAAATGTAAAGACACCTCAACCGACAGGGAGTATTTTATCTGGATTGACCCAGTGAGTGTAGCCATAACAAATAATAACGGAATGGTTAATTCAAGAAGGTTGGATATTGTTGAAATTCAAAATCACATTAACCCAATTCAATGTATCGCTTGGACTATTCAAACTAATGTTAAGGAAGGTGATATTGATTACATTGTAAGACAAGGTGATTGTATTTTAATCAAAACAAAACCAAACTATAAAAAAGGTGAGATTAGACACTTAACCGAAAGAGAGTATTGTGAACTTTTAAGATTTGAAAGTTAATTAAGACTTTACATATTGTAAATTTCATATATCTTTTAATTATACGGGTTGTAAATTCATAGTTATGATTTGTGTTTGGTTCATTTCAAGGGGGATTTATCCCCCTTTTTTATTTCTAAACCAAGATGTATTCCATCTCACCAATTTTGTCTGGAAAAAACTTTCACTTTTTTGAAAAAAAAACTCTCAAATAGTTTGGATATTCAAACTAATCATATTATCTTTGTCTATCATTTAACCTAAACCCTTTAATTATGGTAAAAAAACCAAATTCCCGTTTGATGAACCAAGTGTTCCAAACAAAAACTTACGAAATGTTTAAGTTTCGTGAGGACAACCGTCAAGTTAAGAACCGTCATGTTTCTAAACTAACGGAAAAGATGTTATCCAAAGGTTGGATAAAAGGTTCGTATGTTGTAATCAATGAGAAAGGTGAAATCATTGATGGACAACACCGTATCCTCGCTGCGATGAAAGCCAATGTTCCTGTCAATTACATTGTTGAGAGGGGTGCGGGTTTTGATGAGATTCGTGGTAACAACCAAGATAAAAAGAATTGGGCATTGTCCGACCACATTAGTGGGTTTGTAAAGGACAACAACCCAAATTACATTATCTTGGATGAGTTCCTTAAAAAGTTCCCCGATTTTCGTGTAACCGAGGCTTTGATGTTTCTCACCAATTCGTCAAACGCCGTTGAACGGACTGTCTTTGAGAGTGGTAACTTCAAAGTTAAGAACAAGGATGTCGCCGAAAAGTGGGCTACCCAAGTTACGAGTTTGAAAGGACACTTCCCAAAGGGTTACAACAAGTCCATTTTTGTAAGGGCGGTTTTGAAACTTCTTTCAAAGAAAAAGGAGTTCAATTTTGATGAGTTTCTCCGTAAGGTTAATCTTCGTCCTTCAATGATACACTTGTGTGGAACGGTGGAACAATACGGTATGATGATTGAGGAAATCTACAATTACCGTAGGAGGAACAACGAGAAAGTGAATTTGAGGTTTTTGTAATACACCACATTCACTTTGAATTGAAAGGGGATACGAAAGTATCCCTTTTTTTATGGAAAAGTTTAAGGGGTGACCCGAACCTTTGATTTTGTCTGGAAAAATTGATGAAGATTTTTTTGGAATTTAAGGTTTCTTTCCTTATCTTTGTATTGTTAATCAATTGGTGTGGATTGATAGGTTAACAGTTTAAGGGTTGAACCCCCACCGAAAGGTGGGGGTTTTTTGTTTTGGCCAGAATTCATAAACGAAGACGCCAGATGATTTTGTCTGGATTATTTCAGAGTCAGAATTTCATAACCGAAGACGCCAGATGATTTTGTCTGGATTATTCCAGACAATATTCACTCCCACTCCTCTGTGTGGAAAACTTCCTGAGTTTTTTTTCATGAATAGATGGGAGTAAAAATATATGCGTTATATTTGTGGCACTTAAACCAATAAGCAATGGTGTATAAAAACAAGACACGAGCCCGAAAAGAAACGGGTATTAATTACTTGGGTTCGGTTAACTTAACGACCAAACATTATAAGGCTTACAATTATAATGAGATGACCTATTCACTTTATTTATCACCCGCAAAAATGAGTGGGTACGAGGTTTGTCCAATGAGAACGGAAGAATGTACACTTCTATGTTTGAACGAATCGGGGATGAATAGAATGAACATGAAAAATGAAATGATTACAAACAGTAGGATTAAAAAAACCAAACTATTTTTTGAGAACAGACAATATTTTATGGAATGGATGATGGATGAGATTAAAGCAGCAAAAAAAAAATCGGATAAATTGGGGTATAAATTTAGTGTTCGTTTAAACAATACATCAGACATTTCACCCGAATCATTTTATATGAATGTTAACGGAAAAAAAATGAATGTACTACAATTGTTTCCCGACATTAAATTTTACGATTACACAAAAGTTCCGAACAGGGTTGTATTACTTGATAAGTATGACAATTACGATTTGACTTTTTCATTTAGTGGAAGTAATTTAACCGACTGTATTAACATGGTGAATAATGGTATTAGGGTTGCGGTTGTTTTTAACAAAGAATTGCCCAAAACTTTTTGGGGTAAAAAAGTAATCGATGGTGACTTGTATGACATGAGATATTATGATGATAAAGATGTAATTGTTGGGTTGAAATATAAGGTGACCCGAAACCGACCAAGTAAGGAGAACAGTTTCGTGATTGACCCTTCGAGATGGTGAATTTTGTCTGGATTTTTGGATGTATGACGAGAACCCCATTTTTATTATCTTAGCAAACTCAAAAAAAAATTATGTCAAAAATTAGAAACAGGGAAAGAGTCCAAGAACTGCAATCCCAACTTATCAATGAGATTAAAACATTCATTCCCAAAAGTGGTGAATTGGTATTTAGAAATTCCTTTGCGGTTTTTATACAAATGGATTATGATGACCATTATGAAACAGAAAAAATATTAATATATTCTTTGTTAAAAGATGGAACATTATCAACAGACGGTGACTCGATTAAATTGGAAGAATTATCCATCTATGAACTTGCGTACATTTTGGATATGTTGGAAAACAATTTGTTTCACATAGATAATGAAGACGATGAATAGTCAACTATCATATTCGGAATGGTTATTATATATGAAGGAAAAACAGAATACCATTGTATCTGGTCGTTTTCTTTCAAAGACCATTCAAGAAAGATTGGATGTTGAAGATTGCATTCAATACATCAAAGATTATCAAAACCCGGTAAAACCAGAGAGAACCGGAATTTTGTCTGGACTCAAAAAAATTTTATTTTAACCAAACCAAATGAAAAGACAACAAGAAACAAAAAACATTCAAGGACTATTTGTAAACATTTCCAAAAAATCTAAATCCGAAACTTTCATAAAGAAATTTTCATATGAAGATGATGGATTAAATAATTTATTTAAACGATACGAATCTTTAATTGAAACACATAAGAATGGATTGGAGGAGTTGGCACACATTGAACAGTTGATTATGCAAATCAGTTCACGGAAAGACCTGAGTCCAATAAAATACTCAACGGTTAAAGGACTCATTTATGCGAGAACCCCATTTTATCGATTTGGTTATAAGATAAAAGACATTCGTGTAATTGTGGGTACCGTGGAAGAATGTGAAAAAATGACCAAAGAAGAACTCTTATCAAAATCAAAAGAGAAGTTGGTACATTCAATGGACAAAATCATTTTCTCCAATTTTGTTAATTACGAAAAAGAATTCAGCAATATGGTTGAACAAGAAACCGTTTAGTTTTAAATGTAATACGGGAACCTGAAAACCATAAATTTTGTCTGGAAAAAAAACTTTGAATACTCCAAAATATATATGTACCTTTGAATTCACTTAAACCAAAACCCTTATGAAAAAAATCAAATTATCCAACGAGGTTATTGTATCCGACCCTTGTTATGATGTACCGACCTGGTGTCAAATTATTGTTAGTGATGTTTTACCGGGTGAATATGTTTCCGAAATCACTCGAATAGATTTGGATGGTTGGGGAAATCGAGTTTCCACACTTTCTTGTGTTCATAAAGATTACATTGAAAGACAGTTGGAATTATCATGGGTTGAACACAGTGGTACAATCGGTGTTGATTCAGGTCAAGCTGGAATATTTTCAATGGAATCTTACAGAAAAGACAAGTATGTTGAAGATTTACCAAAATATGATTTTGGAGGTATGTTTCCACCAAAAGACATAGAGGGTGAGGAATGGTATGGTCACTGTTGTCATTTGACATTGGGAAATGAATCTTGGGGCGTGTATGACGAGGGTGTGGTGTCTTCATCGGGTGTTGGTGATGGTTCATATCCATTATTTGTTTTAATGGATGGTGAGAAAACGGTGGGATTTCTTATTGATTTTTGTCTGGAAGAATAATCATTATGAAAATCGAATCATTTGTTATCGAGCACTACGACAACGGAAAGGTGTGGATTAAAGGGCAGAAGAACTCAAAAGGACAACATGAAGGTATTTGGGAGGTGTTCTATACAAACGGAAACATACAAAAGAGAATCCCATACAAAGAGGGTAAGAGGAATGGAATTGTGGAGTGGTTCTTTGAAAACGGAAACATCCATTTTAGAACCCTATACAAAGGAGATGAGATAGATGGTATTGATGAGGGGTTCTATCCAAACGGAAACATCCTTAGGAGGAGCCCATATAAAAAGGGTAAGATAGATGGAATTGTGGAGTGGTTCTATACAAACGGAAACATCAAATGCAGAATCCCATACAAGGAGGGTAAGATAAATGGAATTGAGGAGCGGTTTAATAAACAAGGAAACATCACCAAAACCCGCCATTGGAAAAATGGTGAACTAATTGAAACAACTAAACCCAAACAATGAAAAACGAATTTATACCTTACGAATTTATACCTTACGAACAAGCCCTTGCACTCAAAGAACTTGAGTTTGATGAGCCTTGTTTTGGTTTATGGAATTTAAACAATGGTAAACATGAAGTGGATATAATAGGTGTGTGCGAATATTCTAAAGAATTTAAGTATAGAGAAGTATTAGCACCAACATTCTCACAAGCATTTAGATGGTTCAGGAAGAAATATAATTTAGATTCGTTTGTCAAACACCTATACAAATCAACTATTAAAGTTGGGTATTATTTTGGTATTGACCAATATAAAGGTGTTGAGTTTCAAATGGATTTTGATGCTTGGTATGATACCTACGAAGAAGCAGAACTTGCCTGCCTGAAAAAACTAATTGAACTTTCAACCGAAACAAATAAACCTTAAACCAAACAATGAAATGTTATGAACAAAGAACTTTTAATTGAAACCATCCAATTACTTAAATGTCTGAAGACAGACGCTGAGATGGCACTAAGTGGAGAATGGGACACCACCACGCAAGAAGGTATTGAGAGTTTTGAATCTCAAATAGTTTTAATTGAACCTATTCTTGATAGGTTGATACAAGAACTAAATCCATAACCAACAAACCCTCATCAAATGAAGCATCCAGAAAAATGGTACATACCCGTTACCGAAGAGAACCACGACGAACTTGAGCGTTGGAGACAAAGCGTCGCCACAAGATATATGAGCCACCGACTTAGACCAAAACTTGACTTACTCCTATCAAAGCATATCGCAGACGGTAGCTATTATTTCGCAGGTAATGTAGACGATTTTAGACACAATCCCATATACAAAGAATACCGTGACTACCAAGAAATCACCCTTGAACAATTCCGTCAAATCACAAACTCACAACCCATGAAACACCCTGAACACTGGTGTATTGAAGCCACGGGAGAAAACTTTAAAGAACTCTATGCTTGGTGGAGAAACAATGCAGCTGAACGCTACACCTATTTTCAAGTTGGTCATACCCTAGTGTCCGACCATCCACATGACGAAAGCAAGTACTATCTTGGTTCCATCGCACAATGCCTTAATAGTTATCCTCAATTTGTAGAAATTACATTAGAACAATTCCGTGAAATAACAAACCCAAATCAAACAACCATGTCAAAATCAATTCAAATCTCTCGTGACCTTCTTAATGCATACTACGACGCAGCCACTCTAGAACAGAAGGAATACCTCATAAAATACTTCAAGTTGGATGGAACTACTACTGAAGAAGCCATTCGTGGACTGCACGATATGGCGTGTGAAGGGTGGAAACCAAAAATCAAGAAAAACCATCCCAACTGCTTCCCTGAGGACAGCAAGTACTTTGACTTCTCCGGGCATGTTAGAAATTCTAGCGTGGATAAATTTATTATTTCAGCAGATGTTTGTAAATCTCTGGGCCTTGCTCCAGGCTTCATTCAAGTTAGGAATAATACCGACAACCCAAAGACGCACCATCAATCGTTCTACCTTTCGTCTTCTTACAACTGGGAACTTGTGCAAGATGGGACAGAAGAAGGTCGCCCCGTTATGGCACTAATCCCAACCAAAAAGTAATGTTATGAAAACACAAGAAGAATATGACAAAGAATTTATGAGAATAGCAATGGCCGTTCTCAAAAGAACTTGTAAATTTCGTCCACAAAGATTGGCACACGCCGCAAAATTATTACGGAATCATAAGGAAAAGAATTTAAAAAATTAAATATGGAATTAATCTCAACACATCCGGTAAAGAAATCGGATTTGGGTTTTCACGGTAATTTATTTGGAGGGTCTTTACTTAAATGGGTTGATGCCGCTGCGGCAGGATACTCCATGCAACTCTCCGATACCCCAAGAATGGTTACCGTTTCAATTGATAAATGTTTTTTTGAAAAACCAGCCAAAGAGGGTCAACTTCTAAAAATATACGGATGGCCACATCATGTTGGTAATACATCACTGACCCTTTATATTGAATCAAGAGCACATAATGTCTATACGGGTGAACAAAAAATAATCCTAAGAACAAATATCAAATTCGTAAGAATTGATGAGGATGGTAATCCAATACCACTTTCCGACCGTGTAAAAATTAAAATAAATAATTTAATTTCCCAAGAAAAGATTTAATTTTTTGGATGTATGACAGGGACATCTTCAGGTCAATTTTGTCTGGATTTTTGGATGTATGACAGAGACCTGAACATGGTCAATTTTGTCTGGATTTTTGGATGTATGACAGAGACCTGAACATGGTCAATTTTGTCTGGAAAAATATTTCCCCGTAAATTTGGTTTTTTGATTTTTTTTCCTTATATTTTATATATAAACAAATAAAAATGGCAAAAAAACCCACAACAAAAAAACCAGCACCCGTTGCACCCGAGAAACCATCTACAAAGAAAGGAGGTGGTAAGAAAATGGCAACATCCGTAACTACAACAAATGTTGTTACTGGTGGTTCAGTATACATGCCGATTTCTCATCACATCTATTTCGACGGTTACTCTTATCGTGTACGTGCAAGTATTGGAGGAGTTAAATACTCCCAAAATTTTTCCTCCAAGAAAAGGGCGTATGAATTCCGTAAGAGTCTCGGACTGACAATGAAGTAAAATTCATTTCTTAAACTGGTTTAATCCCATGACTATCCAAATAGTCATGGGATTTTTTCTTGCCCAAAAACTAACACCCACTAGTTCACCTGTATGACACCCCGTATTTTGTCTGGATTTTTCCAGACAAAATGTATGACAGGGACCGTGTATGACAAAACCATATAAAAATCCTATTGTATGACACGCGTGTGGGTCGGGGTCTCGTGTGACCTTGTATGACAACACACTGTGTATGACATCATTACACCAATATAGTGTGTTATAACAACATACAAAAAAACCCCTCTGGGATACCTAAAAACCCAAAAAAATTTGATGTTATATTAAAAGTTCAGTCAGGGGTCAATCCCCTTAAGGTATGGCACCACTTTGTCCCACTTTCCTCCACTATTTCCCACCTATCGATTGTAATACAACCAGACGGAATTTTGACATTTTTTAGGGGTATATATTTATATATATTTTTATTTTTTCATATACGATAAAAAATACCCAATAACATATACAAATATGACATTTTATCAGGTTAACTTAATCCTACACAAATACAACATACTGGTAGTGTATAAGTGGGTGTAATCTTTTTGTTTTATTTTTTCTACCTACACAAATTAAAATAAATTAATTGAATGTTTTTCAGTAAATTCTTCTATTTTAAATAATATACCGTTCATTTCATTTATTATTTTATCTAATTCGGTTTTCGATAATTCAACATTATTCGATACCATAACTTCTTTGTTGTATGATAATTTTTCCTCTAATTGTTTTTTTGCTAACAGAAATACTCTAAATGTTAAATCATCCATTTCTTTAGGTTGCATTGTATGAAATTGATTTTTTATAATAAAATTATGAAATGTAGTATCATCTATTTTATGTGGATAATATATAACTTCAGATGATACATTATATTGTGGAAAATTTAAAATCTCATCACCCATCATCATTTTCACATTTTCATTATAAATTACTCTTTGTGCTTCTAATCTTTTTTCATCTCTTGGATGTTTGAATATATTATATTCTTTTAAAAAAGGTATTCTCTTTATTAAGATATTTTTAATATCATCATCCAACATTTGTTGTTCATTCAAATATTCACGTATAGTAGTCGCTATAATTTTTCTTAGTTCCATATTATTAAATGGTTTTCTTTTATATATAAATATGACATTTTATCAGGTTAACTTAATCCTACACAAATACAACATACTGGTGGAGTATAAGTGGGTGCAAACTTCACAAATAAACGAGTTATGTGCCATTAAGAAATGACCTCGTTACAATAATTAAAGTTTACCCAATGACTAACATAAAACTCACTATCTTTCTTTGAGTAAAAGTCTTGAACTTTATCCATCGCATCTTGTTCGCTTTCTGCTTCTACAATGTGGTTCATTTCTGATTTTTTGGTGTCATCCATATAGTATGATTTGACAACTTCGCAATTTACTAAATACAACATTTTGATTCTAAATTTAACGGCACATAACAAGGGTTTTGCGTAATAGCCCTATCAAGTGTCGTGGTTAATTTTAAGTTTTTCTAAGGGCTACTACGCAAAGCCCCGATACGTTATAACCAATACTACATTATACGTACCAATTAACATTTTGTTACAAAAACTTTAAAAATTTCCACCGTAGTTTGGTATTTCATCTTCTATGTTTCCTTCACCGTATTTTACAAATTTAATCTTCCCATTGGGTTCTAATTTATAACCAATGCTGTATCTGTTATCTGGTTTTTGCCAACCCATCCAAAATACTGGTTGCATAAAATTTGGATTATCTGGATGAAAATTATTTTCCCAAGTATATTTTATTTCACCAAATTGTGTATTTGTTTTCTTAACATTCTCATTTAATGTTTTTCCAAAGTTTTTAACTTGGTCTATCATTTTTCTCATATCATTTTTCATAGTCTTTATTTTATATATAAATATTCAAATTTCCTTTCACCCAGCAAATATACGATATTTTTCTGAATTCGTGTGTTTTTATATGTAAAAAATATTATGGCAACAAAGAAACTTACTCTTAATGAATTAAGAGCCCTGGTAAAACAAATTATTAGGGAAGAGACTGATAAGGAAGATGAACACTTAGCGATGTTTAAAAAAGGGGACACCTCAGAGATGGTTAAGAAAAAATTCTATCAAGCAATATCAAAAGAAGGTTTACCACATTTTGAAATGTTTCATTTAGGTGGCAATGCGGTAATTGGCACGGCTAAGGCGTTAGAGGATGAAAAATTTCGTGATGATGTTGAATCGGCATTTTCAAAAAAATATAACGATAAAAAATTAGACTTTTATGGGTCTTTGGCTGGGATATATAATATACAAAATGTAACAAATAATTCAGAGGTGTTAAAAATGTTAGTGAGAACAATATATAATATAAGTCGTAACATTATTTATTCATAATTATAAAAAAGAATAAAAATGTATTAGTGCTTCGATTTTATTTCTGTGAAAAACTTTTTAAAAAATTAGCCCTACATGAAATATAGTTTACCATCATCACCAACATATAAATCTTTTGATTTTAGTTTTTTACCCGCATTTATTAACAAAACTTCATTTTCGTAACTATGGTCAAAAAATCCAGCACCATGTCCATTTCTCGTAAACCAAATATCCATACCTAATCTAAATAATCCGTTTTCACTTATAGCTTCTTGAATAGCATTGTCACCAGCATTTTTTATGAAGGTTTTTATGTCATTATAAGCATCAATTCTACTATCAATATCAATATCTTCTGATACGAAAGATGTGAATGATTTTTTATCAAATTTTCCTTTTAATTGAATTAATTTTTCAACATCGTCCATATCATCATCAATTTCCATTGTATATTCATCCACTAATCTTTCTTCTTCAGTCCATAATGCACATTCAATATATCCTCTTAATATTTCATTTATATCTGACTGTGAAAAATCCTTTAAACTACCATCTTGGTCAATATACGCTTCGTTCATTTGCGATTTTCCGAAGTTTTTTAGTTGGTCAATCAATTTTCTCATTTCTTTACTCATAGTATTTTACTTTAGATATAAGTATATTGATTTTTTGAATCTTTTTTTCACTTCGTGATTCAATCCCCCCACCCCTTTTTTATAATCGTTAGGTGTAATAATTTTTATTTTTTAGAAAGACCCTTGCATATCATCAGTTCCTTCTAACATATCAAGAATTGTATCAATTTCGGATTTAAGTTGTTCGTCAGTAATTTTAGATTTTAATCTTACCAATTTCTTTATAATCAATTTATCTCTTCTGAAATCACCTTTGAATTTCATATCTAATCCAAATGAATTTTTACCCAACTCTTCACCTCTTTCCATATCTTTATCCGAATAAATTTCAGTTAGTCTGAACTTGTTAAATTTGTCTATATGTTCTCTTATTTCTTTTGACATAATGTTTTACTTTAGATATAAATATATTGATTTTCCAAATCTACATAGAAAAAATTTACTACTCATATTTGAAGACGTTAGGTTCAATCATTAATTTGTTTTGAATCATCCATTGGTTTCACATCAGGAAGTTCATTTATCCTTTGTTTTCCAATTGACACAATAACCTTCAACATTGGATGGTCTTTATCCATTTCAGTAAGTCCGTCTAATAGACCAATCTCTTCCCATTTTTTGATAATTTCTTCTTTTCTTTTATTTTCCATATTCTATATTTTTTTCAAAGGTAAAACAAATAAAACGATTGTTTATCATTGGACGTTAGTTGCAATTGATGCCTTCATCTTTCAAATCAAGCGCGGACGTTATATGAAATAAAATTATATAAGTTCATTTTCAATCACATCAAAATGACAGTTTAATGTCCATGTATATTCTTCCGCTTTTTTAAAATCAGTGAAAGATTTTACATCATTTTGATTTACTTCATATCCATTTGAAAAGTAAGGTACAACTGTGTATATAATTTTACTACTTCTAGTATCAGATATATTCAATTGTTTTTCCATCTTATTTTTTGTTTAATTATGGCCTAAATATAAGTAATAAATTTTGATTTTTTTAATTAAAAAAATTATTCTGATACTTCCACAACCTTTAACTCGTAAGTTTTGCCACGATATTGAAACCGTAACTTTTCATCCATTTGTAAAAGATGTTGAGCAACCGCACCAACTGCGGTATCGGTAACATCGTGTTTAACACTACCCCAAGTTCCATTCTTAAGAACTTTACCTGCAAAAATCTTACTCGTTAAAGGAGAGCAACCTACTTTGAAATCTGACATAGTGTTTAAATTTAGAGAAACAGTAAATTAATTTTTTTAACCTTTCAGGATATATTCAACACTATCGTCAAATGAATCTGATAGTCCAGCTTTTAACATTCTTAAATGTTCATCCTCTCCTAACTTAACTCTACTTTCGAAAAATGGATTTGCCATTAGAACCTCAATATTCATATTGTAGACATTTCCAAATGCGGTTTGTGCCCAATATTCCTCTTTGGTTTTTTCCCACAACTCACGGTAAATTTCCATTCGTTGTGATTCAGTGTTGCAGTATCTTCTGAGAAGAAATAAAAATAGTCTTTTCATTTGTTTTGTTTTTTTATTGTAGTCAGGACAGGATTCGAACCTGCAATTCACCCCTTTGTGTACACCGCGAGCTGCGTTACCATTTGCGCCACCTGACTGTTTGATTATTCAATGTACGACCATTTAATAATATGTTTCTCTTCACATACATCATCATACGAAGGTATGTACCATTCATCATTTTCATAATAGCAAACCTCATATTTCGGTACGTTCTTCAAAGAACTTTGAATTAGTACCCAACTACCATCTTTTGGTTTTCCATTTTTAATTTCAACCCATTCCATATTCTTTAATTTTTAGTTGTCAGGACAGGACTTGAACCTGTAAGGAAGGAGGATTACTATTAAATCTAACAAATGCTACCAAGTTTAGATTCCTCAATGCGTCTATCCAATTCCGCCACCTGACTATGTTTTAATAATCTTCTTCAATTCTAAATACATTACACAAAGGGTATTTGTGTACTTGATTGTTTTTTAGATAGACACAGTACAAACCGCTTTTTGTGTATGCGTTTTTCACATCCTCATATTCAATCGGTTTAGATTGACTTAATAAGTGTACTTTTATTTTCATAATTGTTTTATTTGTTAGTAGTCAGGACAGGATTCGAACCTGTAAGTACCGACTGGGCTTATTTCTGTTTTAAATGCATCGCCTGTCCAGTGCGTCTACCAATTCCGCCACCTGACTGTTTGTTTAATCAATACAACATAGTTTTTTTAAGGAATCTATAAGTTCCTCCCAACCATTTTCGTCTCCAGGCCATTTCCAAGTAATTAACCATATTGGTAAGTAAAGCCAAAATAACGTACATACCAATATCAAAAAAATAATATATTTCATTTTAATTTGTTTTTAATTGTTTTGCAGTCAGGACAGGATTCGATTAACTTTTTACGTAATTCATCATTTCCACCATTTTCTGAATCAACAGTTCCATTTCATCTTTGTTAAGATACAACTTACCATTCAATGTTTTATCGTCCAACTCTTTTGTTTCAACTATAATGCCATCAAACTCATCTGTCGGATAAATGCTTACGTTTTGTTCTTCGGTTGCAATAACTGTTTTGTTCCAAACTTTGTTTTTCATTTGTTTTGTTTTTTGTTTTTTGTTGTTAAGATAGGATTCAAATCTGGGGTGAAGATTTCTTGGAATATCAGTCATACCAAAAGTCTTTTCTCATTTTCTCAAAACACTCTTTCAGAGTTCCCTTGAAGATGTCGCGCCTACCATTTGAAATTGTGCAATCATCTTCTCCACCGAAACATAATCTTCTTCTTTCATATTCACAAAGTTCGAGGTCTATAATGTCAAATACCTTTCTGCCATCCTCATCTACAAAAGTACAATAATCAAGAACAAGCGCGAATTCCTTGTAAAAATCCTCGTAGTTTCCGTTCTTTGGAACCTTTAACTCAACCGAATAGAACAGGGATTTGTAATCTCTTGAGTTGTATTTAGTGAGTTTGAATAAGTATGTAAATACAGAATACAAATTTGGCCAGGTTTTATAATTCTCATAAGCAACCGTTCTTTCTGGTGCTTTATCACGTTTCATTCTCCAGTCAAGAACTGCAAGAGCATCGTGCTTCTTCTCATCATACTTGATGTTTATACAGTCATCTAGCTTATCAATCTTTCTGTAAACATAAGTGCACTTTTGAAAAAGCTTTATGTGTTTTGACAGAGGTTCTATCTTTCTATCTGGATAATCAAAAAGTTTACAGAACTCTTCTGCCGCTTCAACAGATTCAAAGCGAGAAGCTCTAAATGGGTCATGAAAGCCGATGATGCTTTTTCCGTCGGTACCGAAATACTCTTTTCCTAAAAGAGTGAAATCATTCTCTGCGTATACTACGTACATGTGGTTGAAGAGTTTTATGGTGTTAAGATATAAATGATATAAACTAACAAGATTGAATAAATTATAAGAGTTACACCAAACCCTACCATAATTCCATCAAAATATGTTTTTTCTTTTTTCATGTTTTGTATTATTTAGGGTATTAAATTATTTTGTGCCACATAACCTAGAATTCCTAACACACATACTATGATTGCTGATGTACCGAGTATGAATACCAACGAGACAAATATACTACTCCCAAATGGGTCGAATTCTTTCCAAGACCCAGAGTCTTTTCTAATTTTATACAGACTGTATGAGTACAGCAAAATGAATAGAGTTGAAATTGTTATCATCGTTTTAATATTTTTGTATCAGCAAATATAA
>Ga0208975_1000752_pt1 | contig 14925 bp, 19 predicted proteins | sample GreLakmeER78MSRF_FD_187700 | JGI IMG/M metagenome (GOLD analysis project Ga0208975, IMG submission 187700) | Freshwater lentic microbial communities from great Laurentian Lakes, MI, USA - Great Lakes metaG ER78MSRF (SPAdes) | ecosystem: Environmental > Aquatic > Freshwater > Lake | place: Great... | reverse complement strand
GTCCGATGCCAGCCCCTCACGCTTCTCCTCGTCGTTGGCAGACTTCCGCAGACAGTTCATGTCCCAGATGTCGCCGAGGCAAATGGTGTAGTTCGGTTTCCAGTCTTTTTTGAATTGGCCGAACTTTGCCAGGCACTCCGGGTTGACCAGGTGGCCGTGCGAGTCGGCGCAGACGAGGAAGCGTTTGAATGCCATGTTTTTTTGATTAACGCGTCAGGCTAAGGCATGGCGAAAAACTTGGATTAAATGCCATTTGCTTTCTCAGCCACCCATCATCCCTGTCGGGCCGGGCGGCTGCGGGGTGGTCGGACCGGATGGGGGTTGCCCTTCGCCGGGGGCTTTCTCCTCGTTGTCCGCGCCATTCCCGCCTTGCTCTTCCGGGGTGCCGCCCGTGGCTTGCGCCACCTTGGCCATCGCGTTCTGGGTGATGATGCTTGGAAGGCCGGCGGCAATCGCGTCGGTCGGGTCCAACCGGTCGTCCAGCCGCATGATGAGCTGCTTGACCAGCCAGTCCGGCTTGACGCCTGGCATCTGGAGCAGCAGCGGGGCGAGCCGCTCGATGTTGGCGATCTCGGTGGCGCGGTTCGGGCGGCCGCTTGATCCGGCCTCGACTTCGAGGAGGAGTTCGTCCGCCACGTCCTGCGGCGAGAGCGACGGCCAGACCGCGCCGGGTCCGGCGATCTTCATCACCGTCTCCTGCGACATTTCGAGGAAGAACACCTGGCCGGCGGCGCGGGAAAGCTCGTTGAGCATGTCGTCGAGGTCGTCCACGTTGGAGGCGATGGCCACCGTCCGGTTCTGCTCGGCAATGCTGTCGCCGGTGGCGGTCACGCCGCTCTGCGCCGAACCGATACTGGCGTCCGACTGGCCGACCACCCGCAGCAAATCCTCATACACCGGGCTGGTGTCGTAGAGTGCAGAGTCGATGGCGGGCATCCGAATCGGTTGGATCAGCTTCGACACGTCGCCGTTGGGCGGCAGCGCGTTGAGCGTGATGACCGCGTTGGCCGGGTGGTTGCGGAGTTTTTCGATGTCCTCCTCGTCAAGTTGGCCGGCGGCCACCGCGGTCTTCGGGCGGTTGGCGATACGGTGCTGGCGCAACCCTTCGCGGCAACGGTTGTATTCCTTCTGGAGCGGCTTGAGGAGATGCACGTCGCTGCGCGGGTAGATGCTGTCCTCGTTCTCGGTCTCGTTGAAAATCAGTGGGAACACCGGCCAGAACCGCTCGATGAACACGTCGGGTTGCTTCGGTTCGACCAGGAAGTCCGAGTAGCCCTCGCAGACGGTGCAGGTCTGGCCGGTCGTCTTGTCCCAGATCACCCACACGCACTTGCCGTCTTTCGACTTGGCCGGGGCGGCACCGTCCTCGGTCACCGCCGCCGCGATCCGCTCCTTCAGACCGGGGATGCCGCTCTTGGAATCAAGGTCATAGCTCGTCGCGCTGCCCGCCGTGGACAGGTCGATGGCGTAAATCTCTTTGATCTCGTCCACCGGCAGGATGTATTCCTCCGCGATCCACCGCGCTCCGGTGAAGGTCCGCAGGTGGCGGCACGCCGGGTCCACAATGACGCTGGTGGCCGGCGGGAAGTCAAAGCAGAGACCCTCGCGGGAGACTTGCTGCTCGCGCTGCTGGTAGTCGGCGAGCAGCAACCGCAGTTGCTCCACTTCCGCCCGCCCCTCATCGAGCTTGTCGTCCGCCACGTCGGCGAGAATCCGCTCCATCACCGAGATTTGCTCGGTCAGGCCGTTGATCCGCTCCACGTCGTCGGGGCTGCGCTCCAGCAGGCGGTTGAACCCGAGCTTGACGTAGCCGACGCCGGTCGTGCAGACACGGCGGACGAGCTGCTTCATCTGCACCTTGAACGGCGGGATCTGCTGGTTGAGCGTGTAATCGTAAATGATTTCCAGCGTTTTCGAGACCTTTTCGAGCATCGAGCGCCGCTGCACGCCCTGGGCGATGTCCTGGATCAGACCCATCATCTCCGGCGGCATGCCCATTCCGGTCTGCTGCGCCATCTGCATGGCCATCTGGATGTTTTGCAAGGCGTCGGTGGTGCCGTCCCATTGCGTGAAATCCATCGTCCGGCGCTTACGCACCACCACCTTCGGGTTCTTCGCGTAGAGCGCGGCGACCCGCTGGTTGATGTGCCGCTGGATGATGTTGGCGGTGTATTTGTCCGGCTCCTCGCGGCCGTCCCACTGCGCCCCGCCGAGGAACGCCTGGTCCTCCTTCATTCGCTTGAAATCCTTCTCCCAATGCTTCTTCGCCATCGAGACCTTGCCCTGCCAGTGCTTGACCAGCGCGGCCCGCGACGGGTCCGGCGTCGGTGTCTCACGGGTCATCCCGCTCTTCACCGGCTCCGCGGAGGTTGCTTCGGCTGCGAGTGGCTCGGGTGTCGGTGGGTAGGTCATGGTGAAAGTCTATTGGTTGGGAAAAATTGCTGTTGAAATTGATTGGCGGCGGAAAGAACGGCGGTGGGTTGGGGATTGATCGACCCGTCCTCGTTGATTCTTCCGTGATTTGCCTTTGCCCACGCGTTGTGTTCTTGCGGGGTCTTGTCCTGATGGTAGTTCTGGAGTCCGTTTCTCTTGGCGACGGTAATCGCTTCCTTGGAGGTTAGTTGTCTGCCATCAACCATGGTAGGGATTGCATACACTGGGCCAGCGTTCGATTCAGAGTGACCCATGATGACCACGTTGGAGTGACTCCCGTCCGCGTTTTGCACCGTCGGGTGACGGGTCGGGAAAACCTGCTGTCTCTGGGACATGAGCAATGGTCCCGGTAGATCGCCGACCATCGCCCGCGAAACGATAGATTGCTTGAACGCGAGATCATCGTGAGAGTAAGGGTCGGTTGGCTTGTAGGATTCCGCTCGATACGCCTGCATCTCAGGCGTGATTTGAAACGATGGGTTGTAATGGGTCTCTCCCATCTTGTGCCGGATCGCCTCGATCCTTTGCAGTCCTCTACGATTCTCCGGCAAATACATCATCGGGTTGTTGTGATTCACGACGATGGTTCGTGGATCACTTGGGCTTGTCCCGTTTTCTCCACCACCCATCGCCATTCCGGCCACATGAGGGTTTTTTGCCAAGTAATCCCCGACCCCCGCCTGCCGCGGCGTCTCGATCGGGTAGCCGTCCGCAAACTCACGGGGATACTGCGGACTCGGCGCGTCCTGCGGCATCGTCATCGCTTGTCTGAATTGTGGGCTGCACATGGCTTCTGGTGGAAAATCTTGTCTGTCTGTCGGGTGGATGGCAATCTCAGAATCCCGCAGCCGCCTTGACGTTGGCAACTTGTCTGGCTTGCGCCTGCGAGCGGGCTTTCACCCAGCCGATGCTGCCGGTCGGGGCGGTGGCTTTCTTGCGGCTCGGCGCGGTGGCCGCGCTCATCCGCCCCAGCCCCATGCCGATGTAGGCGATGGTGTCCACAAAGTCATCGTGCTTGCCGGCCGGGAACGAGAGCATCTGCGCCCGTGCCGCCTCCCACCACGGCGCGAAGCCGGGGAACCGCACCTTGCCCATGCTCATCCGCCCGCGGATCGACTGCGCCCGCGTCTGCTTGTCCTTGACCGGCACCACCTCGTCGATGGCGCAATAGACGCTCTCCTCCTGCATCCGCTTCCGCAGGAACGGCGCGATGGACTTGGAGATGTGGCCGCGCTCCGCCCACCAGATCAGCGGCTTGTGGCGGGCCATCATGTCGAGCATCGCGTCCACCACGTCATCGGTCTGCGCCCTGCGCCACCAGACATCCGGCAGAACCCAGATCGTCCCTTGGTCGTCCACACCCACCGGCAGCAGCACGGTGGGGTCGCGGTCCTGCGCCACCGAGACGGCGTGGTCGCTCGCGCAATAGTAGCGGAGGTTGCGCGGCAACTCGTTGGGTTGGTAGGTGGTCATCCACTCGCGCTTGAAAAAGTCACCGTCCTCCGGGGCCGGCCGCCCTTGGTAGAGCGCGGAGAATCCCCGAGGATTCAGCCGTCGCTGGGAGTTGAGAAATTCCTTGGTGATCCGCTCCGGCCACAACGGCTCGTCCTTCTCGCGGCCCATGATGTCGTCATCCTCGGCCAGCGCCGGGAACGAGATGATCTTCCACTGCTTCGCCTCCTCCGCGTTGTAGTGTTGGTTGCCGGGGTCGGTCAGGCGTCCCACCAGGTCGTCCTCGTGCCACCGGGTCATGATGATGACCACCCGCCCCATGCCGCCCATCAGACGGGTCATCGCAACGTCGGTGAACCAACTCCACAGCTTCTCGCGCATGGTCGAGCTGTCCGCGTCCTCGCGGTCCTTCACCGGATCGTCGATGAGGAGCACGTCCGCGCCCCGTCCGGTGAGCGCACCGCCTGCCCCGACAAACACGCCCAGCCCGCCCTGCTCGGTCTGCACCCGGTCTGAGGCGGCTCCACCCTTGCGGAGCGAACACGTCGGGAACACCTGCTGGTAGGCCGGTGTCTGCATGTAGGCCCGCACCTCGCGGCCAAAGTCCTCCGCCATCGTCGCCGAGTAGGAGGCGACGATCATCTGGCGGTAAGGGTCTCGCCCCATGAACCACGCGGGGAATGCCTTGGAGGCGATCTGGCTCTTCCCGTGCCGCGGTGGCAGCGTGATGATGAGCCGGGGCATGTTCCCCTTGTCCACCTCCTCCAACGCCGCCGCGAGCACCTGGTGGTGCTTGGCGACGATGTAGCGCGAAAGCTGCACGTCGTCCGGGTCGGTCGGGTCGGGCATCATCAGCCGCACGAACTCAATCAGCGAGTCATGCGCCTTCTTCGCCGCCAGCAGTCGGTGGGTCGCCTTGAGCTGAAGCTCCGCCTTCTCCAGTGGCGTCAGTTCTTTGCGCTTGGCGGGCATGGATTAGGCAAGCTCGGTGAGCGTCATCGTGGAAATGGTTCTTGAAACCTGATAGCTGTTGTTGTCAAAGCGAGACCGGTTGACATAAGTCGTTACATTGCTGGATATTTGGATATTGTATGTAAGGGGATTTGTGCCAACCTCTGAAACAATATCAATAAAATCAACAACCACAGCGCAAGGTGTATAGCCGTTATACGACTCGAGGCCGGAAACTCCAAGAGTGCGAAATCCGGCGTCGGACGGAACTCCTATTGCGGTGCCATCACGAATAATCCGCAGTGTTGCGCCATGCGTAGCATCTGATACGGAGATATTTACTGATGCTTGGACGCGAACATTGCTCGTTGAATTTACTCGCGTGAACGATAATTCCAACCCAACAATATCTTTCCATTCACCATAACCAGAACAAATCTGAGTGTCGCTTTTTGTAACCTGCTGCACTTTAATGGGGAATGTCCCGTTGCCGGAGAAGATTTTAGCAGCAGTGATTGATCCGTCTGCTGGCGTGGTTACTCCGACGGCGAGCTTGTCTGCCGTGATTGATCCGTCTGCTGGCGTGGTTACTCCGACGGCGAGCTTGTCTGCCGTCACTGCTCCGTCCTGGATGTGCGCTGTCTGCACCGCGCTTGGCGCAATCTTCGCGTTCTCCACCGCTCCGTCCTGGATGTGCGCCGTCTGCACCGCGCTTGGCGCAATCTTTGCGTTCTCCACCGCTCCGTCCTGGATGTGCGCCGTCTGCACCGCGCTTAGCGCAATCTTCGTATTGTCGATGGCTGCACCCGCAATCTTGCCGGTCGTCACAGACAGGTTATCCAGCTTGCCAGTTGTCACCGAGAGGTCGGCCAACTTCCCCGTCGTCACAGACAGGTTATCCAGCTTGCCAGTTGTCACCGAGAGGTCGGCCAACTTCCCCGTCGTCACGTTCAAGTTGATGATCGCTGCCGTGCCTACCGAGTTGTTCGGGATGGTGACGACGTTGTTGATGAGTTCCGCAGACACGCCGATGACCACCTCGATGTTGTCCGTGCCTGCCGCCGGTGCGGTCGCGAACGTCAGGACGGCCGGCGAGGTGCCGACAATCGAATAGGTGGTCTTCTTCTGATACACCCCGCCCACATAGACCTGGGTGTTGTTCTCATTGACCGGGTTCTTGGTCAGGCTGAACTGTGTCTGCGAGCCGGTGCCGCTGAACGTGTTGACCACCAAATCGTCGGTCGCTGGCCGGTAGCCGAGGATCGCCCACACGCCGGCCGCGAAATCACTGTTGAAGTCCGCCGAGCTGGTGTGCGGCCCGCCGCAGAGGTAAGGGTAGTTGTCGATGGCGGAGATGACCAGATCCCCGGAAACGTAGCTTTGCCCCGCAGACCATTGGCCACGGTAGTTGGAGCCGATGGAGGCGAACGCCGCCAGCACGTCCGCAGACATGGCGAGGAATCCGACAACCCCGTTCCGCACCGCGCCATCATCACGCTGCAACTCCGCCAGCCGCGCCTGCGTGGCTGTCAGGATGGACGCGATCTCGGCGAACTCGCCGTCAAGCTCGGTGCCGGGGAGTCCCGCGCTGGTGATCGGCGTGGCCGCCAAAGTGGAGAAGTCCGCGTCCGGGACGTAAGGGGTGGGTGCTTGGCTCATAAGTTGGAGATGGTTGGAAGCGTCAGTATTTGCAAAACAGGTAGGCCATCCAGGCGGCGGCGAGCGCGAGCATGGCGACCAGTCCCGGCCACCAGGGTGGCGTGTCGGGCGGCTCCATGTCGTAGTTGCTGCTCATTTTCCCGAGTAGAGGATCACGGCCCTGGCTGCCTCCTCGCCATTGACTGACCACTGCCGGGTGCCGTCAGGATCGACGGTCAGCGAGCAGCCGGTGAGGGTGGCGATGGCCGCGAGGAGGAGGAGGGTTTTCATGGCTCTTGGGTTGGGGCGGCGTCTTTGGCGAGGTAACCGAGCACGGCGAGGGTGACGGGCAGCGCCCAAGTCTTCCAGTCGGTCACGTCGTGGCCTTGTTGGACGATGTTTTGAAGCGCGGCTGCGGCTGCGCAGAGCAGTCCGATAATGGTGGTTTTCATGACATTATTTGGTGGCTGGGAAGATGACGCGGTAGAGAGAAATCAATCCGACCGCCAGACCGACGAGGCCGCCGGTGATGCGGATGCTCCAGTCGAACTGTTCCTGGAAGGTGCTGACCACTCCGAGGAATGATCCGGCCATGCCGTAAATCGCATTTGTGAGGGTCTGGTAGGTGGTCACGGGAGAAAAATGATTATGCCCAGAAGACGCTTGGAACGTCAGGGTTGAACTCAGGGCGGGGGACTTGTATTTCGCTGCCAGCATCGTCCTCGACAGTCCAGTCGGAAGCCCAGAAGATGAACTGCTCGCCGCCTGCGGGAATCGGGATGCCTACAAGGTCACGAAAGAGAACCCAGTATTGACCGTCGCCGTTATGTTCACCAATGACGCAGAGAGCATGGGTGTGTGACGCAAGGGACGATTGCACCTCGCCGTTCTCATCCACCGCAGCGAAACCATTGGCGATGCCGAATTGTTCTGCGATGGCCTTGGATTCGAAGCGTAAAATATAGTCGATCATTATGCTGTGAGGGTTTGGAGCTTTTGATTGGCTAGGCGTTTCTTAAAGTAGCGGATGAATTGAATATGACCCGTGAGCCTGTTTGACGCTCCGCCAAGACTGCCAATATGAAGTTCCGTGGCATTTGGAATTGTTCCTCCTGTATTTGTATCGGAACCACCAAGAAGACCATTGTATGCGCTTTGGTAATCATTGATCGCGTATGTCAATCCCAACTTGAGCGGATACGTTGCACTTGTTACAACTCTTATCTCCTGCCCTCCTGCGGCTTCAAAGAATTCGATATTTGTTGTTCCGTAGATTTCAAGGGTGCGAGCAGCTACAAGATTGGAAACGAATCTTGGACCAGTTCCTGACGATGAACCAACACCGATTACGCAAGTCCCAGCAAAGCGATTCCAGAAACCCGTAAAAGCACTCCCCGTAATACTGCAAACATCGGCACTACGGATCACACTTGCGGTGGTCGTCGGGATGTAGGACGTGGGGAAGCTCCCTGCTTCTAGTTGTGCGCCCCAGACCAAGATGCCGCTGGTTCCGTCACCTGTATATGATGTAGTGGTTCCGTTAGTTGATGCGTATGCTTCAATGGAGTTGCCTGTTCCCCCAGCGGCAAAAATCAAAATTGTCGCCCTATACCATCCATTTCCAATATACTGTAATGTTACCGTGGAATTGTTTGCGTTATAGTTTCCAAGCACGGTTCCGGTCCCATCTGCTGGGATGCTGATATATCTACCATTACCATTACTTGCGCCCGTGTAAATCATCGCAAAATTTCTTCCAGATGCTTTTATAAAAATTGATCCAAAATATGTCGTTCCAGCTACCGTTGGAGGGATTTGTGTTATGCCATGAAAACCACTAGATGTGTTTTCTACTAGTTTATCAGCGGTTGTTGCTCCATCTGGAGCTACTTCTTCATTAGCCGACACGGTTGATAACCCAGTACGAATCCAACTCGTAGAGAAATCCTCGCTGCGAATTACTAAATTCGTCCGCCCCTCCTCGATGAGCAGCCCCTTGCAAGCCAGCGTGATCGGATCGTGGTCGAAACGGGCAATATTGTTACCAGCAGATTGGATCAACCCATCGCTCCCCACAAATCTCCCACTGGATGCCCGTGTGAACACAGGAGTCGGCCCTTTGCGAGCCGTGAGCGTCTTGTCGGCGGCGAACTGGAGGTCGAGGGAAAGCTGGTCAGTGTCCAACGACTCTCCCCTTACCCCGAGATACCCAACGCCCAGTTGCCCGACTCCTGATTGAAGCCCCACTCCCAGCACGCTCGTATCCTCAATTCCTCTCATCGCTCCTGGATGCTGATTGTCACCGCTGGCCCCGTCGCACCACCCAACACACCGCGAACCTTGCAGTTCCCCATGCTGAAGTTGAACGCCCCAGCCGACGTCAGCGCCAGGTCAACACCCTCAGAATTCTTCGCGTTGAACCAGGTCAGACCGCCGTCACACGAAATCGCCATGTTCACCGTCCCGCCGCCGAAAGCACCACTCGCAAAGAGCGTCCCGTCAGCGCCATACCAGTCCAGCGTCAGAGTATTCCCGTTCGCACTCAGCTGTTCGTTCGTCGTCATTTGCGCGAATGTTGACTTTTGTCTGTCTGGTGGCAACCCCTTTTTTTACCCACCCCCATGTCTGGCCGACAAAACCTGTCTAGCAGAACGAACTTTCATTTTTACAGAAATTTGGTAGGGGTGGGCGATAGGATGGCGGCGCGGCGCGCTCGGGGGTGGGCCGGGGGGTCGGTGCCTGGCCGCCACGGGCGGGGTCGGGTGGCGGCGGTCGGCGTGCCGTGCCGCTCCGCCAGTCATGACGCGGCCGGCGCTGTCTGTCATTGTCTGCGCGCCGGCCCTCGCCCCTGGTCAAAAGCTCTCACTTGTTACAATGTGCATAAAGCGGAGTCCATAAGTCCTTGCAAATCAATAAAAGCAGGGGATTAACGCAACTGGTTTGCGTTCTAACCATTGTTCCACGGGCTTTTTGCCCGTTTTAGACCGTTTCGCCGGTCTCGGCGTCGATCACCTGGCCGCGCTCAAAACGCACCTTGTCTGCCGCCATGATGACCAGCGCCTCGAGGTCCGCCGCGCTGAGCTGCGAGACGGCGCGCTCGTCGCCCTCTCCGATCCGGTGCAGGAGCTTTTGCGCCTCGATGCCGTGGCCGCCTGCCTCCAGCACCCACTTGGACGCTGAGACGCGGGCCGCGGCCGGCGCGCCCTGGTCCTGCAAAATGTCCGCGAGCGTCGAAAGCGCCACCGTCGCCAGATCGGCAATCGACCTTTCCCGGATGGCGCGCATCTCCGCCTGGATGTCCGGGTTTGCATTATTACGACTCGCCTGGACTCGAAGCGATTGTTGCGACTCGACAGCATATCCCGCTTTTCGTGCTGCGTCTGCCGCAGACAGACCGTCAGCCTTCGCCGCCGCAAATGCGCGTTGCTTGTCAGTGAGCTTTGCCATGCCCGGACGCTACCCACCGACGAGCAGACAGACAAGCGGGAAATCGAGGGCGGGTGGTCGCCGGCGCCTTGAACCGCTGGACTGTTCATCTGAACACGCGGGTATGCGGAGTCTGTTTTGCAACTTTACCTTGCGAGTTTTGCGGCGTCCCCCCGATTTTCCCCTTATATATACTTTTTAAAAACCCTAAAGTGTAAAACACACTCCGCACTACACCGCAAATCGTTATAAATGCGGGGTTATGCGGAGTCTGTTTCCCACTTTTTCATTTTTCTGTCTGGAGCTTTTCTAATTTATTCCGCCACAAGTCGCAGACGTGCAGACATAAGCGGAGCGTCTTACTTTCCCGCCCGTGAAATAGCTTGAGGAATCACGGTCCCGCCCGTAGTTTTCGCCCATGTCCAACACGACCCGCACCACCGCCCCCACCGCCGCCCGTTTCTACGCCGCCGCCTATCCGTTCGGTCAACGCCCAGGAGCACCGCGAACCCTCCGCCGTTTTTGCGGACTCGCCACCCGCTCGGCATGGGTCGCCGCCCGCATGAGTGACCACCCGCTCGGCGACGGCTTCCGCTGCACCCTCCAGGCCCGCGACCTCACCCCTACCGAGCGCCGCGCCCTCTCGACCCTCTCCCGCTAAACCAACCACCACCAACCAACCGAAAAAATGGAAACCATGACCGAAACACTACCGCCCCGCGGATATGCCAGCATCGACAGCACAAACCGCGGCCTCGTCCGCAAATGGCTTACGAGCCGCGGCGCGTCCTATTCGCAGATCGGCAACTTGACGCTGCACCAGTTAAGCGTTGCCTATAACGACGAGAGCGACGAGGCCCTCCGCGCTATCCTCGCCAGCCAGACAGCGCCGCAGGCACCAGCGCCGGCGGTGCAGACACGGCAGACAGTCACAGCCCCGGCCAGCGCCGACACCGCCGCCGCCCTCGCCGCGCTGATTGCGACACTACAACCGGCCGCCCCGCAGGCCGCCCCGCTCGACGAGGCGCGCATCGTCGAATTGATCGCGGAGCACGCGCCCCGCTCGCCGCAGGCCACCATCTACATTGAAGGCGCGCCGCAGACACGGCGCGAGCTTCCCGCCGGGCTTCGTCATTGCGCGTTCCCGGCCATCCTCGCCGCCGTCTCATTCGACTCGGTTTTCCTCGCCGGTCCGGCAGGCGCTGGGAAAACGACGATTGCCGAGCAATGCGCCGAGGCACTCGAAACCCCGTTTTTCTTCACCGGCGCCGTCGGGAGTGAATACAAGCTCACCGGATTCGTTGACGCCCAGGGCCGCACCGTCCGCACCGCATTCCGCGAGGCATTCGAGCACGGCGGGCTTTTTCTTTTTGACGAGATCGACGCATCGGACCCGGCCGCCCTCCTTGCTTTCAACGCCGCCCTCTCAAATGGCAAATTTGATTTCCCAGATGGCAGCGTCAACCGGCACCCGCAATTCCGGTGCATCGCATCGGCGAACACTTGGGGCGGGGGAGCTAGCCGGGAGTATGTCGGCCGCAACCAACTCGACGCCGCAACCCTCGACCGGTTCGCGCGGATCGCGATGGACTACGACCCCGCGCTTGAAAACCTGATTGCCGGCGCGCTCCACCAGCACGGCGAGGCCGTCGCCTATTACATCCAAGAGCTGCGCGCCGCCGCCCGCCGCCACTCAATCCGGCACGTTATCAGCCCCCGCGCAACCTACCGGACATGCAAGGCACTACGGGCGGAAATCCCGCTTTGTGACGCGCTCAACCTCTCGCTTGAGGGGATGGACGCAGACAGCCGCGCCCGCCTCGACACCGAGACCAGCGCCGCTCTGCACTCGCTCAGTCACACCCTCAACCGCTAACCCATCATGCACGCAATCCACAGATTCGAGACCCTCGGAGCATTCGCAGACCACGCCGCCGCCCTCAAAGCCTCCCCGGCATGGCGGAAAGCCCGCTACGAGCAGCGGACGCAGACAGACGGACCCGGCCGGAGCGAGTTCACCGGCGCGGAGTCATTCGCGCAGGCGCTCGGGTTCGCTCGGCACGGATGGCCGGCCGGACTCGTAGCACTCCAGACAGCCCGCGCCGCCATGCCACGCCCCACCGCCCGCGGCCGCGCACGCCGGTTTGACGTGGCGGGGATGTATGCAGACGCAGCACGAGCCGCCGCCGGCGACCCGTGCAGCATGGTTTGTAAAGCGCCAGGCGAGCGGAAAGGAAAAACCGTTTTGCCGCTCATCATGCCGGGCAGCTCGGGAGCCTACACCGACGCCGCCAGCATCGCCAACCAGGCAACCGCGATTTGCGGACTGATTGACGCCCTCGAGGCGGGCGGCGTCATCCGCTGCGAGCTGTTCCGGCATTTCTCGAGCGCTGCCGGAATCCACGCGCAGACGGTGATAGTCAAACTCAAGAGCGCCGAGGACTCGCTTGAATTGTCCCGCCTCGCCGGAGCACTCAGCCCCAGCACATACCGCCGCCTTTACTTCCGGCAGATTGAAGCGAACGACGCGGAAGGATGGGCGAAAGACGCCCGCAAAAATTATGGATGCATCCGCCGCGCCACCGAAGACGCCGCGCTGTTTCCGCCCGGCGCGCTGATCCTGCCGCTGGCGTCGAACCTCGACGACGCCACCCCGGCCGACTCATGGCGGACCGTGACCCGCTGGGCCGCAGACAACGGCATGCAGATCGAGACCGCCTGACGAGCTGCCGGCGGGCAGCGAAACGGCGCGAGCCGTCGCGGACGCAAACAACCCGCACCACAAACAAAATGCAAACGACCACCACCACCACCGCCCGGCCGCTTTTCCGGCTCGGGCAAACCGTAGCAACCCCCGCCGCGCTCGCCCTCGTGGCGGACCCGGCCGACCTCGTGCCATTCCTCGCCCGGCACCATCGCGGCGACTGGGGCGACACCGGCCGCGATGCCGACCCCGGCGAAATGTCCGACTGGGAACTCAATGATTTCGCCCTGCTCGACGGCAGCCGGATTTTTTCGGTTTACCAGATCGGCACGGAAAAAATCTGGATCATCACCGACGCCGCCGACGAGGACGGCCGCCGCGCCTCCACCTGCATCATGACGCCCGAAGACTATTAACCACCCACCCACCCACAAAAAAATGACACGTCCAACCTACATCCTCGACACCCGGCACCGTGCCGGGCGTAGTCTCTCCACCCTCAACCACCGGCGCAGGCCGGCGCACGGGAACGGCCTCGCCGCGCAGGCGCTCGCCGCCCTCGTGGCGCTCGTCGTCGCGGCCGCCGCAATCCTCACCACCATCAACGCCAACCAATAAAAAAATATGAAAGCCACCGACATCTGGAAAGAATTAGACGCAAAGGCATACGCCCGCGGCATGCGCTGGGCATCCGGCCATGCCTGCGGCGGAAACCATTACCATCGCACGCGGGAATCGGCGGAGAAGGCAGCCAAGCGCAACGCTCGCAAAGCCTGCCCGGAGAACCCGCCGAGCTGGACAGTTTCCGAACTGTCAGCCCCAGCGTAACGCCACCCACCCACCCACCCAGCCCGGCCGCTACCCAGCGCGCCGGGCTTTCTTGCGTCCGGCCCCAGGAGCACCGAGCACCGGCCGGAGATCGACCGGAGCCACCAGGAGCACCGGCCGCACCAGGACCGCCAGCCGAGCACCGAGCGCCGGAGCGACAGACAGACAGACAAACGACCGCCCCGACCGCCGACCCCCAGCCGCGCCCCAGCCGCGCCCCAGCCGCACCCCAGCCGCGCCCCAGCCGCACCCCAGCCGCACCCCAGCCGCGCCCCAGCCGACCCCAGCCGACCCCAGCCAGGCCCACCGCGGCCGCGCCCGCCCGACGCCCCGCCCTCCGACTCGGCGCTAATCATTCGGCGCTAATCATTCGGCGCTATTGTTTTCTTGACTCCCTACGCTCGCGGGCGTAAGTTCTCGGCGCTATGAAAATCACACTCCACCACGAAGCCAGCGCCTTCGGGATGCCCGTCATCCTCGACCCGGAAGGCAAGCTCATGAAGTATCCCAAGGGCATCAAGCTCATCCGCAAGCGACTGCGCCTCTCGACCACGGATCTCGGCGCTATTTGTGGCGTGAGTCACCGGACGGTGGAAGGATGGGAGGCAGGTCAAGTCCCCCCTGCCTTCGCCCTCAACGCGATGTCCCTGCTCCCCCTCGACACCGTCGTGCCACGGCCGGAGCGTCAGCCCGCCGCGATCTGATACCGCCAGACCTTGCGGTTGCCGTCGTAGCTGCCCTTGCTGACCAGCCCGCCCTTGCCTGCAAGCCGGTTGAGCGCGCTCCCGCACGCCCCGTGCCAGTTGAACATCTGCCTCGCTTGGTCGCGCACGGGCGAGCCTTGGTCGGTCAGGCGACTCTCGATCTCCATCGCGGTGAACTCGCGGGGCAGGTCGTGCCAGATCCCCAGGTGGGTCACCGCCGTCTCGATGAGTTGCTCGATGCGCCTCGCCGGGCTGTTCGCATCCACTGAATCGACCAGTTCGGGGTCGCGCCACGCAAGCACGCCGGAGCGCGTGTCGCGGAGTTCCTCCGGCGTCCGCCACTCCACGAGCGCCTGAGCGAACGCAGACAATTCGAGTCGCAGCATCGCTTGCAGCGCGTGCTTCCCGGCAGGAGTGGACGTGTCGATAGGCAGCGTGACTGGCGAGACGTGCAGCAGGATAATCTTGTCTGACATGTCGGCATCGAGCGGCGGGATGATTTGCAAGGCTTCTGGCGTGTCGTTGCAGCAGACCATGACCGCCCACACCGGCCGGGCAGACACACTCGACGTGTTCCGCTTGCGGAGTTGGACAGCCTGCGGATACATCGCCTCCTTGAAAGCAGCACCGAACGCCCGCCGGGCGCGGATGTCGGTGGATGCCGAGCAGTCATCGACCAAAAGCATCTCAGAACCGATCAAGTCATCGTTCCAGAGAATGTCGCCGCTCCACGCCTTGTAGGGGTTCGCCACCCGGCCGCCCAACATCTCGGTGACGATCCACGCCAGC
>Ga0208975_1000750_pt1 | contig 14957 bp, 25 predicted proteins | sample GreLakmeER78MSRF_FD_187700 | JGI IMG/M metagenome (GOLD analysis project Ga0208975, IMG submission 187700) | Freshwater lentic microbial communities from great Laurentian Lakes, MI, USA - Great Lakes metaG ER78MSRF (SPAdes) | ecosystem: Environmental > Aquatic > Freshwater > Lake | place: Great... | reverse complement strand
GTCTCTTTTTCCCCGAGGGATTTTGGGGTGTTTGAAGCACCTATATTTGAGGAGAAACAAACCGGATGAAACCAGATAATCAAAGAATACTTCCAGCTCTTTCACGATCAATTGATTTTGCACAAGAGAATGGTTGGATTACAGAAGCAGATTTGGGTGGGGTTGCCATGATGATGACTTATGCAGGCCTTATGGATAATTCAAATCAAAGTGACCCAATGATTGTTAAGTGGGGCGCTGAACTTACAAAGTTGATGGACAAGTACGGCCTGACGTTGTTTGGACGAAACGATAAGCCAAGTGTTGTTGAAGAGGTGAGCCCAATTGACATCATCAAAGCTGGTCGGATCACCCACTCCGAGAATATCGACTTATCAAACGACAAACCCAACTAAAGGGCAAGAGGTTATTGATTTAGCTGATGCAATAGGCATGCCGTTAATGCCTTGGCAAAAATATGTCATCAATGATGCTTGCAAAGTTAAAGATGATGGTGAATGGCTTGCACGCACAGTTGCTTTGCTAATCAGCCGTCAAAATGGTAAGACGACACTTCTTAAATTTAGGATTCTTGCCGGGTTATTCCTTTGGGATGAACGCTTGCAACTAGCTGCTGCACAAAACCGAGATATTGCTTTGGAAACATTCAGATCAGTTATTGAAATGATCGATTCACAGGATTGGTTACAAAGAAAAGTTAAAGCCATCACCAGGGCTAATGGTCGAGAAGAAATAGAGCTGTTAAATGGTTGTAGATACAAAATCATTGCAGCAACACCTGGAAGTGCCCGAGGCTTATCTGCTAACACCATTTACATAGACGAAGCCAGAATGCACAAAACAACTGATGCCTTTGCAGCTCTTGCCTATACCATGCAGGCTGCAAAGAATCCTCAAATGTATTTGACATCAAATGCTGGTGATATTCACTCAGTCTTACTCAACCAGATTCGCCAAAGGGCTATGAACAAAATCGAAAACAACACAGATGACGACATTGCCTATTATGAATGGAGTGCTGAACCTGGATTGAAACTTGCTGATCGTAAAGGATGGGTTCAAGCAAACCCGGCACTTGGTCACACCATCACAGAAAATGTTTTGCAAGCCAGAATGAATGATGATCCAGTTGTTATTCAAACTGAAATGCTTTGTCAATGGGTAAGCACATTTGCATCGCCTTGGAGTCCAGGACATTGGAACGCATGCCAACAAACAAACCTTAAACTCACAGCTGATAGACCAACCTGGATTGGTGTTGAAATAGCACCAGACAGAACATCCTTTGCAATAGTCGGATCACAAATACTTGATGACGGATCAATAGGCCTTGGCTTAATGGATATGGAAGATTCAACAGAACCAATTGACGATCTTAAAATTGCAGACCGAATCGCACAATGGTCACACAAATACCAAACCGAATCGATACTATTAAACAAATTTAGTGGCGACTCGGTAGCTGCAAAATTACGCTTGGCGAGCGTTAATGCAGAAATCATTGCAGGCTCAAAGTATTACCAAGCTTGTGATGAAACCCTAGGTGCAATGGCAGGGGCACGCATAACCCATGCAGGTCAGCCGGAACTGACTGCCTCTGTCAATGCATGTGTAAAGAAAACAACTGAATCAGGTGGCTGGTACATTTCAAGACGAAAAGATGCTGTTGCAGCAATTGCAATGGTGTTAGCAATTCACAAAGCAATGGAACGCAACAATTCAACTGAATTTGGTGTTTTAGTTAGTTAACTATTAACACGCCAATAACTCGGACAGAGTAACATTGTACTTAAATCTATGAGATAATGAAAAGACTATGGGACTATACTCAAAATACTTAAAGCCACAACTAACAGCTGCAATTGCACCATATACTTTTCCAGATAAACCACTTTCAGTTTGGTCACCAGGCTTTGATGGAGTCTCATCAACATTTGTTACAAGACGCGAAGCACTTAGTGTTCCAGCATGTTCAAGAGGCAGAAACGTTATAGTCGGCACTGCAGCATCTTTAGAATTACATGTTAAAAGAAAATTTGATGACTCAAGAGTTGAACCAACACCAACAATAATTTCACAACCAGATAAAAACATGCCAACAGCTGTTGTTTATGGCATGACTGCAGAAAATCTTTTGTTTCATGGTGTTGCATATTGGCAAATTAAAGAAATTGATCCTGCAACAGGCAGACCATCACAAATCAGATGGATTGATGCACCAAGAGTTTCACAAGTACTTGATTCAACAGGTGAAATTGTAATTGGTTACCAACTTGAAGCACAAAGACTTCCAGACAACGGCATCGGATCACTAATTCAATTTACTGGCATTGATCCAGACGGAATTTTAAATCGTGGTGGTAGAACATTAAGGACTGCTGCAGCTCTCGAGCGAGCTGTTTTCAATTACGCTGAAACCCCAACGCCCTCTGTGGTGCTAAAAGCAAATGTTCCAATGGATTCAAATAAAGCAACAGCAATTTTAAACGCATGGAAACAAGCACGACAAACAAAAGGCACAGCATTCTTATCAGATAATGTTGATATGCAATCAGTTGGATTCAATGCAGCTGATCTTCAACTTACAGAAGCAAGAGAATATCTAGCCAAAGAAATCGCCAGGTTAATGAATATCCCGGCATACTATTTGGATGCTGCAACAAACTCAATGACTTACTCAAACGTAACAGCTGAACGCAGAGCACTTTTAGATTTCTCACTACGTCCATTATTAACTGCAATTGAACAAAGATTGTCAATGGACGATGTGACAGTTTCAACACAATACGTTGAATATGACTTGGATGACTTCTTAAGAGGTAATCCATTAGAAAGAGCAGATGTGTACTCCAAACTAATTCCTCTCGGAGTACTCACAGTTGACGAGGCACGCGAGGAAGAAGACCTGGTGAGATAATGGAAATTAAATTTAACAGCGATATTTTAACAGCATCAACATCCAAAAGAGAAATCACAGGAATCATAGTTCCTTTTGGTCGCCCTGGATTCACAAACATGGGCACAGTGGTATTTGAACAAGGATCATTGCAACTAGGTAATGACATCAAATTGTTTGAAGATCATGACATGAACAAAGTGCGTGGCAGAATGATAAGCCACGAAATAACACCAGTTGGAATCATTGGCAAATTTAAAATTGCACGCACATCAGCAGGAGATGACATTCTCACTCTTGCACAAGACGGATTAAAATCCGGATTGTCAATCGGTGCATCAATTGACCAATACGAAAACAAAGAAGATGAAGTTTATGTAACAGCAGCAAAAATTTTGGAAGTATCAATTGTTGATACACCTGCATTTGCTGATGCACAAATAACAGATGTCGCTGCTCAAAAAGCAGACGAAACAGAAGTCACTGCAATAAGCGCAAGTGATGAACAAAACAACCAAACCGAAAGCGAGGTCACTTCAATGGCAAATCCAGAAGAAGTAACTCCAGTGGTCGAAGCTGCGCCAGAAGTTGCAGTGGAAGCCTCTAAAGCAGTAGCAGCACCAGTTGCTTATGCAAAGCCACGCGTTAACACAAACGTTACAGCTGGCGAATACGCAAAAGCACAATTCAATGCATTACAAGGCAACCAAGATGCACGCGATTTAGTTGCAGCAATTGATGCAGCAACCACATCCGAAAACATCGGAGTTGTACCACCAACATACCTACGCGATTTAATCGGCATCATTGATAACTCAATGCCATTTGCTGATTCATTAGAGCAAGGTGTATTGCCTGCAAGTGGAATGAAATTCTACCGACCAATTCTAGGTGCACAAGCCACAACAGCAGTAACAGCAGAAGCAGTTGAATTTGATTCAACCGATACTGCAATTACTTCAAAAGAAATTGACATAGTCAAAGTGGCCGGCGCAAATCGTGTGAGTGTAGAACTCCTTGATAGGAGTGATCCATCTTACTTAGATGTGTTATTGCGTGAACTTGCAGCATCATGGGCTCAAAAAGCAGATGCATACGCATTTTCAATTGCAGTAGGTGCACCAGGAACTTCAACTGGTGGAACACTATACGCAGCAATTGCAGATGGTATTGCAGATTCATACGGCGTACTACGCAAGACTCCTAACAGATTCCTTGCAGACACCGGAAACTTTGCTGAATTGTTAGCAGCAGTAGATGGTTCACAAAGACCACTATTTGCAGCAGCAATGCCACAAAATGCAGCAGGTCTAATGACCCAAGGTTCAACAGCAGGAACAATCGCAGGATTGGGATTAGTTGTTGATCCAAACATTGACACAGGTACAGGCGTTAAAGGCGTTGTTTATTCAAGCGATGCTGCAACCATGTACAAGTCAAGTGCATTCCAACTTCGCACCAATGTCGTTTCGACAGGCGAGGTCGAGATCGGAATCTACGGCTATATCGCTACTTGTGCGAAATATCCAACTGCATTCCGTAATTTGACTGTTGCTTAATTAGCGACCAAAGAGTTGCCTGGCAGGTTAGACCCCTGTCCTGCCAGGTAACACCACACGAAAGGTAAGACATGGCATCAATCATCACACCAGCAGAATTAAGAGCTGCACTAAACGGAGTTTCGTCAACCCTTTACAGTGATGCCACTTTGACTGAAATAATTGATACTGCCGAATCGGTTGTCGGCAACTTATTAGTTAAATGGAACGCACCAATTGACAAACACTATTCAGAAAGTGCAACACTAAGCACATTGCACACAACCAAACCACACAAATTTTACAAAACACAAACAGTTGCAATTGAGGGTGTTGAAGCACACATCAACGGCAACAAAACAATTGCAGAAATCGTCGATGATTTTACATTTAAAATTACAACTACAAGCGCACCAGTACACACTGATTGGCGCAATGTCATACCTAACGGACTTGCAGCTGAAAACGATTTGTCACAATACGCAGATGTTGCACCAGTTGAATCAGCAGTTTTAACAGTTTCATTGGACGTATTCAAAGCACGCACAAGTGCTGGATCAACACAACAAGGCCTTGATTTTGTGCCACAACCATACATACTTGGACGTACAATCCAAAACAGAATTGTTGGAATGCTTGGCGCTTACATTGATGTTGAGGCGTTAATCGGATGACATTAGCAACACTACGCGCAGCACTTAAAACCCAAATCACATCAAACAGCGTTTATTCAGTTGTTGACTTTGGTGCAGAATTTGTTACAACCCCAAGCATTATGATTTTGTCAGCTGATCCATGGCTTGAACCAGTAACCATTGGAAACAACAAAGCATGGCGCGTCAGATACATACTTGAATTAGTTGCAGCACCTAACACAAATCCTGGTGCATTAACGCAACTCGAAACAATGGTTAGCACAGTCTTGCCATTGATAGGACAAACTTGGCAGATACAATCCGTTTCGAGCCCAAGGATACGACAAGCGAATACCAGTGATGTTTATTCGGTTGAAGTATCAATAACTACAATCTACAATCCATAAGAAAGGAAATATATGCCAAGCACAGTAATTACTGGTAGATCCATTGCATTCACATATGACTCTGTGAACTATGACGACCAAATAATCAGTGCAACTGTTACACTAGATGATCCAAACTCAACTGTTCAAACCTTGAATGGATTAGTTGATTATGTAGTTGACAAAGAAGTAGGAACACTAACAGTAGAACTATTACAAGACTGGGGCGCAGCAGGCTCAGTATGTGATGACATTTGGGGCGATGCTGATACAGCACCAACCACATTAAAAACTGTTACAATCCAAATCAACAGCAAAACAATGACACTAAGTGTTTTGCCAAAGCGACCAGATTTTGGTGGCGCTGCACCGGACGCATTAACTGTTTCCGTATCAATGCCAATTCGCGCAGTAGCAATAGCTTAACCTACCGACAGGGGTCACCTTAAATGTTTAAAATACAAATAGAATGGACGCTTGCAAATGGAAAGTTTTACGAAGAGTGGACTATTCCATGGGAAATCGCACAAGCTGAAAAAGAAACTGAAACAACTTTTCTTGAGCTGTTCAAACGAGAATTGCCACCAAGCATCGAACAACAATTCTGGCTCGCATACCAAATGCAAAAGCGAATCAGTGACAAGCCAGTTGGTAAGTTTGAAGATTGGCGATCACAAGTTGTTCACATCAATTCAAAGGACTTTGCAACAACAAATTTTACACAGCCGGAAGCATCGAAAGAACTTTGATAGAACTGGCAATTGTTTCGCGCCAGCCATTGTCAGAGTTCAAAACGCTTTCGGCCGAGCAGGTATCAACGATTGCAGATGTGGTGAATAAATATCATGGCAACTAGACCTTTTGAAATTAAAATTGCTGATGCTGATATTAAAGCCATATTAAGAACATTTAAAAACATGGATGATATTGCCAAAGAAGATATGAAAAAAACAGCTAGAGACATTGCTAATGATGCTGCATCTTCTATTGGTTCAGCATTGCAATCAACACCTCAAGGTCAAGCACTTGCAAGATCAATTAAAGTTTCAAACAGTTTTAAACGAGGGCCAGTTATCAGCATTGGTGGCGATAATCCAAAACTTGCAAATGGAACACCAGTTGGTGCAATTGCTTTAGGTGTTGAATTTGGTGCTTACCAAAACAAGCCACGCAAAAGAAAATCTGGTCAGTACACCGGATACAAACAATTTCAACCACGATCACCACGCGAGGGCAGAGGTAACGCAGGTTACTTTATCTTCCCAACACTCAAAGCATTGCAACCTTATATAACCAAACGATGGGTTGATGAAGTTGATAGAATAAGACGAGAATGGCGCGAAAGGATTTAAAATGGCAGACATTAGAACCCTCAAACTGCAATTACTTGCAGACACAGCGCAATTCAGCACAGGCTTAAACAAAGCCCAAGATGACACACAAAACTTTACAAACAAGGTTGACAAGGTTGTTGCAAACGCAGCAAAAGCATTTTTAGGACTTGCCACAGCTGTTGGAACAGCAGCATTTGCGATTGGTGTTTCAGCTGTCAAAGCAGCTATTGAAGATGAAAAAGCCCAAGCATCCCTGGCTCAAACTTTACGCAATACAACAAAAGCAACCGATGAACAGATTGCAGCCACAGAAGATTATATTGATGCAACCCAAAGAGCCACTGGCGTGTCGGATGATCAGTTAAGGCCATCGTTGCAGAGGTTGTTGACTTCGACTAACGATTTGCAAAAAGCACAAAAACTTCAAACACTTGCTTTAGATGTTGCAGCTGGCAGTGGAAAATCTCTTGAAGAAGTTTCAAACATATTGGCAAAGGCATATGACGGAAACTTCAAAGCGTTAAAGAATCTTGGTGTTGAACTTAAAACCACAACGACTTCAACTAAGACTTTAAAAGTATCAAAAGAAGATTTGGCAAAACAAGAGCTGAACAATGAGTCTGCTTCTTTGCGTGTGGCTTCAGCTCAAGAACGATTGAACAAAGTACTGAACAGTGCTAAATCAGATTCTTTGGATATTCAAAAGGCACAGAATGCTTTGGAAAAGGCTCAGTTATCTGCTGCCGATGCATCTGACAAGTACAACAAAATTGTTGATAAGCAAGGCAAAACAATTAAAGTTACAAAAGAAGAAGCCGTCTCATTTGATGAGATTGTTAAGCAACTAAATGCTAACTTTGGTGGTCAAGCAGCTGTTGCAGCTGAAACTTTTGCTGGTCGTATGGAACGAATTAAAATTGTTGTTAATGAAGCCAAAGAGCAAATTGGTGTTGCATTACTTGATGTATTAGAACGAGTTGCAAAGTTTATGGCAGGTCCAATGTCTGAGGCTATTCAAGGGCTTGTTGATGGATTAACTAGAAGTGGAAAACAAGGATTAACTAAAGCATTTTACGATGTTGGCACTGGTGTTACAACTTTTGGTTATGACATGAACTCTACTGAGGGTCAAGCATATTTGTTAGGTGAAGAGATAAGAAAACTTGTTGAATCTATTACTAAATTGTTAGATATTGATCCAAGTACAGGTGAAAGTTCATTGGTTAAGTTAATTGATTTGATGACTAGATTTGTTGAAAAGATAGAAGCAGCCATCTCAGCATATGAAAGATTAAGCAACTCATTTATTGGTGGCGCAATACTTGATGCATCATTTGCACCGGTTAAAGCTGTGGGCAATCTGGCTTTTGGGAATCCTCAAGGAGCACTCAATTCAGTTAACATTGTCAACAACTTTGGTGCCACTAATTCAAAGGCTCAAGCAAACACAGTTGTTAAATCAATCAACAATGCTGCAAAGGCTGGCACAGTTAACAAATTTGTTAAGCCAATGATTCCAGGCAGATAATCATGCCTTGGTCACCAAATGCCACAGTTAAGATTAACGGCACAGCTGTTACTAATTACACACTTGAGGGTGTGCAAATCAGCATGGGTCGTGATGATGTCCAACAACAATCATCAGCAGGCTTTGCCACAATTGATTTCTTAGATTTGCCTTACACAGATGTTGAAATCTTTGACACAATCACAGTTACCCTGGACAATTACACCGGTGTTGACACCACAATCTTCACAGGGCTAGTCACCGATGTTTCAGTTTCAGTGCTTGATGCTGGAACAACAAATACCTTTATCACACAAATCAGTGCATCCGGTGCGCTTTCAGAACTTGCAGCTAAAGAAGCAAACATTGTTGGCTATGCCGAACAAAAAGATGGTGACAGAATTGTCTCAGTTGTCACTGACACTTTTGGCCTTAAATGGAATGAACTACCTGCAACACAAGTGTGGACTGATTACACAACCGAAACATGGGCAGATTTGCTTGGTGTTGATATATCAGCAATTGACACACCTGGAACGTATGATCTGTTTAGTTCCGTTGCTGCACCAGAACCTTTAAATGCTTTAAACTATGTTCAAATTGTTGCTGACTCAGGCTCAGGATTCATCTATGAAACTACTTCCGGTGGTATCGGTTACCAAGACCAAGATGCACGTGCAGACTATGTGACAGCAAATGGCTTTGTGAACATCTCAAAGAACTTTATTCTTGCAGATGGCATCAATGTGACCACTTCCCGAAATGACATTATCAACGATGTAAGAGTTATTTATGGCGCAGCTCAAGATGTTATGCAAGTTGAGGAACTTGACTCGATTAGTCAGTACGGCAGAGTTACACAGTCAATTGAAACATTCTTAAAAAACTCAGGTGATGCCGATACTTTGGCTGATCGTCTAGTACTTTTGAACGCTTACCCATCACCAGTTATCCAGGGTATTCAAATACAGATTGATGCACCAACAATGTCATCATCTTTGCTTAATTCTTTGGTCGGTGTCTTTTTTGGTATGCCAGTATCTGTCACAGACTTTCCTGCCCTTTTGTACCCAAATCAATTCTTTGGTTATGTGGAAGGCTGGCAATGGGACATAGATAGATTCACTGCTAGACTCACCCTGAATGTTTCAGACTTCACATTCTCAGCTGTGCCTGTGGCGTGGCAAGATGTATTTGCTGGGGAAACTTGGGATACACTAGATCCATCACTACGATGGCAAGATGCCTTATTAGGAGTTAATTAGATAATGCCTACTACAACAAAAATGGGAATTGTTTACCCATCTAGCAGTGATTTGGTCAAAGACGGCGCTACAGCTATGGGAACTATTTCAACCACAGTTGATAACAAGACAGGATTGGTTTTAATTAAATCAGCAACTTTTAGTGCTGTGTCAAGTGTTAGTCTAGATGCTGGTACTTTTTCTTCAATTTATGATTATTATTCTATTTACATATCTGGAGTATCATCTGCTGATGTTTCGTTAAAACTAAGATTGCGAACTTCTGGTTCAGATAATTCGACAAGTAATTATTATTGGTCAGGAGTTTTTACAAATAGAGGTGCTGGTCCATCAAGAACAAGTGGAACAGCAGCAAACTATTTTGAAGCAGGTACTACTGGTGACAGTGGTTTTGCAACTCAAATAAATGTTTTCTATCCAAATAACACTACTTACAAAACTTTTTTACAAACAAGTGCTTTTGCAGATTTTGGAACGGACACAGACACAAGAAATAGTTCCGGTTTATTTAATGTCACTACTCAATTTGATTCATTAAGTATATTGCCAGACAGTGGTACTTTTTCTGGACGCTATTCTGTATTTGGGGTGAATCAATAATGGCTAAATCTAAAGAAGAACAAATTTTTGTTCAAATAGGTGATGAAAGAATTGAATTAACAGGTGCTGAAAAAGAAGCATTTTTAGAACAACGCGCAAAAGACCAAGCCGAAGCAGATGCACGCAAAGCAGAAGCAGATGCACGCAAAACAGCACGATTGTCAGCATTAGAAAAACTTGGATTAACTGAAGAAGAAATTAACGCAATACTATGAACAATTTTAAAGCAATAGCAGCATCCTGGGCACGCTCATTTTTGGCCGGGTTGATTGCATGTTATTTAGCCGGGGTCACTGATCCAAAGATGTTGTTATCAGCTGGAATTGGTGCCGTTGCACCTGTAATTCTTCGCTGGTTAAATCCTAGCGATTACTCATTTGGAAAAGTCAATGTCAAAGAAGCTGACGAACACTAAAGGCTGGACTGGCAGAGACGCAGCTCTTTGGATGGCCACAGCTCACATGGCTGGCAAGCGTGGAGTCAAAGGCATGTGTCTTAAGACATGTCGCCTAGCCTGGCAAATACCTGCAAAATATCCAAGCGCAATCATTGCCTGGAATAACACACCTAAGAAGCACAAATTTACTGATCCAATGAAAGCACCTCAAGGGGCAACTCACTTCTGGAAAGGTGGCAAGTTTGGCCATGTGGCTATTCAATCTGATAAACCTGGTTATGTGTGGAGTACTGATTTACCTGTCAAGGACACAGTAGGAAAAATTTATTACACAGGCGTGACAGATGCCTGGGGTTCAAAGTATCTTGGTTGGACTACGCAATTGAATGGGGTTGATTTAAATGTCTGAAGATCACAAGATTGAAATTCCAGATGTGTTTGGTGATGCACTTATACAAGTGATGAATGCAGCTCATGCAAAAGGTGAATTAGTGACTGGCTTTGTTTGTTTGTTGGAAACATACAACGGCAAGCGCAAGAAGATGATTACAGTTACTTCACCAGAGATGCCCGAATACCAGGCATACGGAATGATTAATTTTGCATCTATAAATTTTGAGTATGCTGATTCACCGGATGATGATGATGATTTCGAGGACGGAACGGACTATGATCCGGACTGGTACAAACGCCAATGACAATTAACGAAATAGTCGGTGTTGTCAGTGTGTCAGCAACTATACTTGTCTTGATGATTCGCCTAATAGCGATCCAAACCAAAATCAAACAAACATTGTTCCCTAATGGTGGATCATCACTAGCTGACAAAATAAATGACATGAAGATTGATTTGTCAAAACTACAAACAAAAACTGATATGATATGGAGTGATGTAATCGACCTCAAGAAAAAGAGGTAAGTCATTAAGCGTTACTTAATACTTTCAGATTTGCAAATTCCATTCCATCACAAAAGGAATGTTGAAAAAGTCTTAGACTATATATGGGAATCAAAAATTGATGGCATCTTCTGCGTAGGTGATGAAATCGATGTTGCAGAACTTGGTGCATTTAATAAAGGCACTAGAAAAGAATTTGAGGGAACACTCCAAAAGAACTTTAATTTAACCCATAGAATCCTGGGCGAATTTAGAGAAGCCCTTGGATCAAAGAAAAAGCCATTTGTGCTACAACGATCCAATCACAGCCAAAGAATTGAAAAATACATTTACAAGAATGCACCAGCATTTGAAACAGTTACAGCTTTAAAGATTGAAAACCTTTTAGGATTGAACAAGTTAGGAATAACTTATCAACGCTCAATGGACTTCATTGCCCCTGGTGTAATCATGGGTCATGGGGACGAGGGCAGGATGTACACCACAGCAGGCCTTACAGGGCTAAATTTGGCACTCAGGACAGGCGAGAACGTTGTTTGTGGTCATACCCATAGGCAAGGCATTTCAAAGGCTTCTAGGGGCTTTGGTGGCCGTTTAAACACTATCTGGGGTATGGAAGTGGGACACCTTATGGATTTGAACTCAAGTGGTGCAGGATACATCAAAGAAAAGTCTGCTAATTGGCAACAAGGCTTTGGGCTTTTGTATGTACAGGACAATCATGTTGTGCCTCAGCTTGTACCGATCAATGCAAAAGGCAAGTTCATTGCAGATGGCAAGGAGTGGGGCTAAACACGCCTTTGTAATAAGTCGGCCAAGTCGGTCAAAATAGTGTTATCATAAATACATGCTCAAAACATCGGATGTTGCAAAGCAACTGAAAGTATCTGCGCGCACCATTCAAAGATGGGCAGACAAAAAGATCATCAAAGCAACAGTGCTTCCAAGTGGACACAGAAGATTTGATGAAACAGAAGTCAACAAAATAAAACAGGGAGAGTAAATGGGATTCTTCAACATAGAAGATTATGAACCAGTTGAAGCAAGACTTTCACGATTCTGGGATCAACACCAGGAAGATGGAAGAATTGAAACTGAACTGGTGTCACACAATGCAGGACATTACATTGTCAAAGCAATTGTGTTTGTTGGTGATCGTCAAGTTGCCACTGGCTTAGCTGATGAACACACAGAACAAAAAGGCGTAAATGCTCGCAATGCTTTGGAGAATGCTGAAACATCTGCAATTGGTAGAGCCTTGGCTAACTTCAATTTTGCACCTAAAGGCAAAAGACCAAGTCGAGAAGAAATGGTCAAAGCAAATGTTCAACAATCATTGGGTGCAACTGAAATGCCTTATGTTGAAAAACCAGTTACTTATCTGAAGCCTCGCAGGATTGCGACCCCAAAGATGTCTGGTTGGTTACAACGCGAACTCGCAAAGCATCTAAAAGATACCAGTCAACAAAATGCTTTTGTTCAATTCGCATCAAGGCGCAAAGATGCTCAGATTGTTCCGGAATCAAATTTGACATTTGAAGAAGTAAAGCCCCTTTTGGATGACATACAATCAGGCCATCTTGTTGATAACATTACAGCATGGAAACAGGGAATACCAAAGAGCCATGAAACAGCTGAACTTATAGCTGCAGGTGGCGCAGAGGATGATCCATGGACATCTCCGGGATTTTGATGTATATGACACTATTAACCACACCAAAAGATTTGCCTAGCGATTGGAAAGCAATTGCTATGTGCGAATCATCACTGAACCCCAAAGCAATCTCACCAACAGGCAAGTTCATGGGATTGTTTCAATTCTCGCAAGCATCATGGGAATTTGTTGGGGGTAAAGGCAAACCACATGAAGCACATTGGAAAATCCAATTTGCTATGGCAAAGAAGCTGAAAGAAAAACAAGGATGGAACGCTTGGCCACAATGTTCTAAGAAAACAGGGTTGATATGACATTTATGGAACTAATGAACACAGCTACAACAGTGGCACACGCAATACTCATAGCACTAGGACTCACATTCCTGGTGATGTGGGGTGTTGCACTATCTGTCAAAAGAACATTTAAAGTCGATGCAAAGAATGACAGATTCAAATACTGGACAATGCGTTGCGATATATGCAAACTTGAATTGTACGGATCATCTCAAGTGAGCCTAAACAAAACATTCAACTGGCACGCAATCAACAAACATCCGGATGCACAATGAACAAAAACTACACACCACACGATTACAAATTTGCCAAGGCTTTACAAGAAGCAATAGCACAAGATGTGGAAAACAAAAAAGATTTGTTCACGAACCCACAAGACGCTGAAACAGCCAAAAAAATAATCAGGAGACAAGTATGAAGCAAAGAGATTATGTGGGTGTTAATGCCAGGCATCAATCAATTGTTGCATCAATGGACAAACTGATTGCCAGGTGCATCAATTGTGGTAACTGGACATTTAACAAAAAGCATTGCAGCGTATGCCACAAGATCATCACAGGTAAGAAATGACAACAACACAAAAGTTGTTATTCCTTGGCCTATACACATTGATTATGATTTGGGCATTCAGACAATGACAACATATATTTGGTGCAAAGAATGCCACCAACTCAGATCAAAAGAGCTGTTGCATGAAGATTGTGAACCTAACCTACACACCAAAAAAGCCATTGAAGATGCACGCATAGGCCGAACCTATAATGACCTAACTACATTATATGATGACTTAGATATTGAGGAATTAGATTGAGCGCCAAACTGGTGGGATGGGCATTAGAACAAAAGGGCTTAGAACTACAAGAAAAGCTGCTACTCGTTGTGTTAGCCGACCATTTCAATGATCAAGAGGGTGCAGCATGGCCATCACAAGAACGCATAGCACGCATCATGAACATAAGTGACAGACAAGTAAGACGCATACAAGTAGAACTAATTAACAAAGGCTTCCTTGAAGTCAACAAAAGACATGGCCAATCAAACATCTACAAGATGGTAGTACCGGACATGGACGTCCTGGTACCCCGGACACGCACGTCCTATACCCCGGACACTGCTGTCCTACATAACTCTTATAGAACTCTTAATGAACGTTACCCGGACAAATTTAAAAAAACACAAATACCAGACAAATACAAAGCACCAATAGACGACTCAGTAGAACCAGAAGTTGCAATCACATACATCAAAGACATTAAGAAGAAGCTGAGAAAAGCATGAGTTACTCAACACGATACAGAGAACTACGCAAAGCCATACTCAAGCGAGATGATTACACCTGCTCATACTGTGGACAAGAAGCAACAACAGTAGACCACATTATCCCAATCAGCAAAGGTGGAGTAGACCACGAATCAAACTTAACAAGCGCATGCACCACATGCAATTATGGAAAGAAAGATCGTGATGCAAAAACATTTGCAGAAAAAAAATACGCAGAGAAGTACATCAAAATCAAAAAGAAAAATGATTTTTTTGGTGAGCAAATAACAC
>Ga0208975_1000749_pt1 | contig 14966 bp, 6 predicted proteins | sample GreLakmeER78MSRF_FD_187700 | JGI IMG/M metagenome (GOLD analysis project Ga0208975, IMG submission 187700) | Freshwater lentic microbial communities from great Laurentian Lakes, MI, USA - Great Lakes metaG ER78MSRF (SPAdes) | ecosystem: Environmental > Aquatic > Freshwater > Lake | place: Great... | reverse complement strand
GGTATTCCACCCATAGATGGAAATAATAAAAACATAGGATTATTAGTAGAACTAAACTTATCCATATATTGGTAGTAATTTTGTTTTAATAAAGTTACCGTGTCTGTTGTTGTAGAACCACTTAAATTTAATACTGCCGGTTGAATTGATACGTACGGTATGTTTGTTGTTGATTGTGAATTTTTACAAATTTTAAAACCGTGATCATTGTATAAATCTATAAACTCATTATTAGTCCCTCCACTTATTAATAAGTCTTCCCCAAAAAAATAGTTGTTTACTGCATTTATAACTTTTGGATAAAATCCAACATTTAGTGTTAATTTTGCTTGTCCAACAAATGGGATAGGGGGTGCAGATAAAAAATTCTCTAAAACTATTTTTTTTTCATTTCCTAAATAATCCGGAAAAGTATAAGTTTTAGTGATTAAAGAGTCTTTTGGGTCATACGCCGACGCGTAGTTAAAATCCTTCCAAACTGATGATAAAATATCAATATCTGATTCAATAAATTGTTTATATCTGTGCCAAATTGATCCGTACTTTAAAACCCAAGCGTATGGTACTTGGTGTACTGATGAATATTTTTTTAGTGTTGAAGCCAAATAATCTAAATCTGTAACCGATGTACCACCAATCTTAGATGATTTTAATCTTTCTTTTGTTGTTATTAGTGGTAGTGAGTTTAAAAACAAATAACCTAAAGCAACAAAAGAATTATCTAATTTACTTTTATTGTTACTAACTCCATTCATTAATGCGTTTATGAAATATGGGCTATTTAATATTGAAGTAGTTTGAATTTTAGAATTAACATTACCGTTATAGTTATTTCCATAATTTACATACGACTCTGTAATATATAAATCTTCGGGTTTTCTTTGATCGTAATACTCTTTTAGACTTAGTCTAGATATGATTGGACTACTATTCGTTGCGTTAGTTAGATATAGTTGTGCGTGATTAGTTAATGGTTTATATGATGTTAATAAATTAATATCATCAAACGTTTCACTTTTACTAACTCTTCCTATAGTTTTTTTAGATTCTAAATAATTAAAAGTTTTTGTTGTATTGTTGAATTCTTCAATATCTGTAACATTTTTACCGTTAGAGATATTAGACGATATCCACTTTAAATTTGTTAATGGGTAAGTATCTAAAAAATTAAGTTTAGATGATTCTGTGTTTTTTAAGTAATCCGTTAAATTTTTAACATTTGGGTTATTTGCTGATATATTTTTGTATGTTTCACCAATTAGCGTATCAATACTATACACACCATTTTGAGTTTTTATTAAATTTTCAATATATTCCGTTTTATATAAACTTCTAATATATTTTTGCCAACTTTCACCATTACCATTATTAGAAATAGTTTTCATGTAATCTAAAAACGTAGTATAAGTAAAGTTATAATGTTTAAGTAGTTGATTTAAAGGAATGTCATTAAAAACCGATAATCCAATATTTGTTCCCTCAGCATATGCAAAAAAGTCGTCAAGTTTATTTTTAATAGCTAACTTATTAAGTTTACCGTAATTTGATATTAAATACGACCTTTCAAATATTTCATAAAAAAATGAAATATTGTTTAGATCTTGATATGGTGTAACCTTAAACGGGTATTCTATAGCATTTGATGAAACATATTGACTAACTGTTGTTGGGTTATTATAGATTGTGGAAGTATTTGTTGGTTTTGAAGTTTCAGTCGTTCCTTTTAAATACGCTTCAACAAACCCAATTTCTGGCCAAATTTTATAATCATAAGCCTTAGTCGTATTAATGACTGTTGAGTCTCCAGGATATTGTATAGTATATAAGTCTCTACCATCTTTTTGTTTTTCATTAACAAAATATAAAGGCCAAGGATATACTACGTTATCTGAATTTAGTTTTCCACTTGATGTTTGTAAACTTTTAACCGCATCAACTGAAAATGATTTATTTGGGGGGATTACCGCCAATAACCTATTTGGGTCATCTCTAACATCCCAAGCGGATTTATGTACGTCTTCCATTAATCGATAAAAACAATCCGCACCAGCAAAAATAATTGCAAAAATATTTCTAATTGTAGGTTTAAACCCTAACCCACCATCTGATGGATTTTTTAGTTGTCTATCAGCCAAAAGTTTTTCTAACGTTTTTGTTATTACTTCGTCATAGACATTTAATTTTTTTAATGCTGAATCTATTTCGTTCAAAAAACTTGGAGATTCGTAAGTCCCATCAGCAATTCTTTTATCTCCAAAAACAAAATAATCTGGTTCGTAATCAACAATAGTCCCGTCAGGTTTTAATACTTTTCCACCTATAAGTTTTAATTTTTCTTCAGATAATTTAAATACACTAAATTTAACAACATCATTTGGATTGTTTAAATCTAATTGTGTCCCATTTCTATAATAGTAAGTCTCTTTAACATTATTATCATTTGATAACCACGTAGTTATATTTAATTTTTTAACAACATCCGATAACGTAATATTAACTGGTATATTTTTACTTCCAGACTTACCAAAAGTAGTATTATCCTCAAGTAGTTTAGAATAATATTTAATTCTTTCATCTATTTTAGTGTTATAATCGTATTGGAATTGAGCGTCATATTGTTTTCTGTATGGGTAATATATTAACCCATCATTAACATAGTAACTACTTTTATCTAAATATTTATCTAAAGAGTTTTGGTATACGTATTTTTTTAAACTTTCTAAATTATACCTAAAATCTGCAACATCATTAAATTCTGTAAAATCACCAGTACCACCCTTAGATATATTCTCATTTAATTTTGCAACGTAATTGTTAGCTATTGATATAAAATCTTTAATACTAAGTGGTGGAAAATTATCATCAATCAACCCCTTTTTCTTGTAAATATTGTAAACTTCTTCTAACACTTGTCTTCCCTTATACGAACTTGTAGTTGTCACCGCATTAGTTAACGGATCAGATATTGTTGTTTCAGTATTAAACATCGAAGGTGAAGTTATACTATACGCCAATGGGGTATCAAATAATAAAGCGGTAAACTTTCCAATTAATGTTAAAGATATATCATAATTCCCTGTAGATGAATCAAATCTAGAATTAAAAGTAACTAAAGATAACCTATATCTAATAGCTTTACCATAATACCCCTTTAATGTTAAATAAAATAAAGGATACGGAAAATTAAAAAACGCAGAATAAATTGAGCTTTCACCCTGCTCAAATAAAGCTCTACCTTGTATGTCAACCATCTGAATGCTAACTTCAGGTACACCAGTACCTTTAATCTTTACATTAATGGATTTAATACCTAAAAGTTGTGTATCTTCATAATTTTTAATACTATTTTTAAATTTTGGTTTACCGTCTACGGTTACCGTATTTTCTTGTCTTTGGTTAGACCCATTACCAGATCTAGATTCCATACCTGTTAATTGATCAGACCAACTAGTATCAAATGCGGTCTTACCTTTAGGTTGTAAAAAATTAATTTTTAAGTTATTATCACCACCAAATATCGTAGCAATTGTAGTATTCATAACAGCAGAGTCTAGCGATTCACCTATGGCTAATTTTGTTCTTGGGACAATAAAGGTTTCTAAATTGGCGTAGTAAACTAAATCTTCGTGGTCTACTAACCTTGGTGATCTTAAGTTGTTTGAATCGTATATCTCATTTGGATTTATAAGTAACACATTATCATACTCAGTTTCAATAAATATTTTTTTTGTGTCCCCTATTCTATCTGCCATAATAAAAAATATGAGTATCTAAAGATGATTTGTAGTCTTGCAAGGCGGAAACTAATGGAAATGGTACAATTAATAATGTTCCATTAGGAATATTATTTTCTAAACCACCAAACAACGGATTAGCCATTAATATTAACCAACCAAAATATGGTGTTCCATATTTTTCATAACTGATCTTATCTAATCTACTTTGGTTAGTTTTATAAAGATAAATTTGGTCTGTAGATCTAGGTGGTATATTTAAAAATGGAACAACAGTTTGACCTCCATTTATTAAAAAATTATCATATCGATTATAATATTGCATTAGTTAAATGATTTTTTTCCATTAAATTTATCCCAAGTTGAGCTTTCTGATGACCATAGTGACTGTAAATTAATATCGTTACTTATTCCAATAGGTATTTGACTTTCATAATATAATAAACGTTTTTTGTCTATAAATAAAGTCTTAAGTGATTTAATCTCATCATTATAGTATTCGTCATAAAACTGTTTAAATCTTTTTTCAATATCAGATTGAAAATTTAAATACTTATAATAAGTACCTCCAACATTAGGTAGAGTAATATTGTTACCGGTTTGTTCGTTGTATATCTTTTTAATACCAATAGTTTTAAAAAGATACGTTTCCCACTCAGGTTTTTTGTCGGAGTCAAGTGTTGATAACACGTTAGAAACAAAGGTTAAGGGTTCTTTTGAAATATCAAACCCAAATAATATAAAAAATCTATTTTGTTCTGGCGTTAATGTAGGTGAAGACTGGTATGTGTCGAAAAGAAAAGTATCAACGTACTCGTTTGTAGCTCCTGACGGTATTATTTTATACGTAAACAATTTATCATAATAATTGTTTATTTTTGTTTTAATTTGTAAATAATCTTGAACCATCTCATCAAAAGTATTTGTAACCCCAACACTGGCAACGTTAATATCAGAAGTACCAGATAATGAAAAAATTAAAGGTTGTCCCATTTTATTTATGTACCCGTCATTTGCATTTGCAACATAATTTATTTTGTCAACATAGTCTATAAAAGATAATTCATTTTTATTTATAGTTGACTTAACGTTTTCAAGTGCTTGAGTAATTACGTTTAATTTATTATCGATCAATTCTTTAATTTGTTTTTTTACTTTTTTTACATCCGAGTTTTTAAAGTTTTCATCGTACAACCCTCCTAATATTGGACACAAATCGTCATCAACATCAACTTTCGCCATTTTAATTAAATTTTGAACTTTTTCTTGTAATTTTTCTGAACTACCAAAAATGTTAGCGGAATTAGTTGTATTACCACTTAAATAATTAAAATATCCGTTAACATATTTTCTATCTTTTGTTAGAAATATTATACCACCATATAATAATTCTTCGTTAAGTTTTTTTAAATTTTCATATGTTGATTCCATATATTCTGAAGTTTTTTCAACTAAAGTTTTCATAACTTTTTCATAGGAAATACTACCCTTACTAATGTTTGTATTAAGGTCGTAGTCTCCACTAATAATTTCTCCAATCGTAACCCCACCTTCGTTAGTTATTGGTCTTGGTGGTACTTCGTCAATAATCCCTAATCTATCTTTTTCGTTCTGTAATAATTCTGCATCAAATTGGCTAGTAACGTCTTCAGTCATGTCTGATCTTTCATCATACATTTCTGTATTAGCATAGTAATTAAATGATAAGGCATTTTGTAATTTAGCAATAGGTTCTTTTAATCCGTGCCCACCAATAAAACTAAAACCAAGACTTACATTTGCAATCATTGGTTGAACACCAATACCTTCAGGATTTAAATCAAATCTACCATCTTCGTATTTAATACTAAGACTGTCAATAACTATTTTAGTATGATAAAAATCACCAATACGTAAAACACAGACTGGTGGAGCCCCAAAAACACTATTAGTCACATCATTATATAGTAATGATTGATCTCCGGTACCACTATCAGTTACTGTAGGTATTGTTGATCCGGGACGCATACATTGATTTAGAAAAGTTAATCTAGAGTTTAACCCTTCAGGTGTTATTGAATGAAAAGCCGGATGGAAATTTTTTAATTTACTAGCCATTCCATCGTATATTATAGGATTAGTCTGTTTAACTAACTCAAAATAATTACATTCTGTTAATAATTTTCTTGCCAATTTTTTTGTTAAATCTTTAAATACTTTAGTTTCTGTTATATATTCTGGAGGTTTAGTAATAGGTGTTACTACGGTTTCTTTGATTGTTGGACTTGGAATTATCTTTTGACCACCAGTACCTGTTGGGGGGATTATTTCCGTAACGGGATCAGTTGCGGTAAATGTTTCCTGTTGTGGGAGTACCTCAGTAACAGCAGCCTCTATTGGTTTTGTTTCTACGGCTTTAATGTTAGTCGCTTTAATATCTAAAATCCTTGCTCTTCTACAAGCCATAGCATTTACTGAAGACATACCTTCATTTTTACCTAATAGAAATGATTTTGTACAATCAATATTACTATATCTTGGTTCGATTAATTTACCTTCTTCTCCTTCAGGCTTTTCAGCAATCTTAAGCTTAGCAGAATCTATGTAAGATTTTAAAGTTTTACCCTGTGGAGTTTTTTGGATATTTAACCATTTTATAACTGAGTCAATTCGTCTTTTAGATAAATGTTTATTATATTCAACATCAGTAACTGATGATGCCGAAGACATAATTGTAAAACTAACATTGGATCCAGCGTCTAATAGAGTTCCAATAGTTTTTACAAAAGTTTGCGCCTCAGCCCATTCAGTAGTAACAAAACCCATAAACTCCTCTATAGTTGTATTTCTCTGATCAATATAGTCTTTTAAATAGGTTCTTTTCACCTCATCACTAGTTAGGGTAGAGGTTAAAGCCGGTCCTTGATCAGCGTATGTTGAATCGTTGTATTTAAATATCTTATTTCTAGATGCTTCTATTGGTTTATCATTATCATCGTCACCACCATTTAGATACATAGGTTTATAAGCCATTAATCTTTTATTTTCTACATCATAAACCGTCTCCGATTTATCCGGATCACGCTTACAGCACTTCGTCACCCCATGATCAACATATGTTTGCGTCGTTTTGAATTTTGGTGGGAAATCATTTGCAAAATAAAACCCAATTTCTTTAAATACTTCCTCAACTTGTGGTTCTGTCGGTGTTGGTGTTGGGCCAGGAATACCTGGTGTCGGTGTTGGTGTCGGCGTCGGTGTTGGTCCCGGGTTTTCAATAACAGTTAACTCCTCCTCAACATAACTTTCAATGTTTTCATTTGGTAGCTCATCAACCACCTTTTTAACATCTTCGGGTGTTTTTAAAATTTGTTGGGTATAAAAAATGTCTCTTGGTGTAAAATTTGGAAATTTTAAAACTAAATCATATAGATCATATTTAGTACATCCAGCAAAAAACGAATCGATTACCTTTGTGATCGTTGAATTTGATGACTCATTTTCTAATACTTTATCTACTATAACATTTAAAATAGACGGGTGATCTACAATGACTTTAAAACTTACGTTTCCACTTCTTTTACTATTTGTATATGTGTAAATTGGTTCGGGTCTACCTAAAAAGGTATTGTCTTGCCAACTTGTTTGTGTACTTTCATCAAAACTTAAATCATATGGTGGAAACCACATAATTCTACCTCCATTTGGTCCTTTTTCACATGCAGGTAAATCTTCATAGGTAAATCCAGGAACGTTTGATGTTCTCCAAGCTAAATTTTCTAAAGAAAACATGTATTTTTTAACTTTTCCGTCAACAATATTTGTTGAAGCACCAGCATTGTCATTCATTGGTGCAATATTTAAATTAAATGTATTATCTAAAACCGAATAACCGTATTTTCTAATATTACCATCCGTTTTTTGTAACTCATCATAAGACATGTAAGGACGATCTTTTGTAAATAATCGACAATATTCGTATCCAACTGCCGTTGGACTTGAGTTTGGTTGTGATGATGGTGTAGTATATCGAATAACTCTAGACCCTTTTGTTAATTCCTGATAACCGTCGTTAAAAACTTTAGATATTTGATTAATAGCATTTCCAACATGTTCTAACTTATTTGTCGATCTATTTCCAGCATCAACAAGTTTTTGCGTCATATCTAAAATAGATCCAGGAGTAAAACCAAAGTTAGTTGATTTTGTTTTTTCAAATGATGGTCCAATATCGGTAAAGTTAAAGTCACTATCATCAGCCATTTGAGAATTTAAATTAAATCCAACAAATTGACCAGGTAATATATAATTTTCATTTGCATTACCTTTATTTGACATCCAAGTTATACCACCTTGAACTCCACCCAAACTATCATAATACGGGACGGATCCAAAACCAAAAAGTATTTCAGTTATCTTTTCCCCCTCATATAATTTTCCAACATTACCGTAAGATAATACAGCCCCGTAATTTACTGTACCCACACTTTTACCTTCAGATAATTCACCTGAAATTGAACTCGGAATACTGTTTTTATCTTCTCCAATATAAAATTTTCCTGGAGGGGCAGAATTAATTAAACCGTCATCTTTATATTGTGGTCTAAAAGCGTTAAATTTTAATTGCCTAAATAATAAGTTTTTAGTTGGTTGGGACGTATATTCAATAAATAATTCTGATGAAGTTTGATTTGCAGGTTGGTTAACTGAAAAAATATTAGCAATTGCCCCTCCAATTTCTGATAATATATTTATTGGAACAATAGCTGATTGGTTTCCAGGATAATCAAAATAGTCATCGGGTATGTAGGAATAAGGAGAATATGTTCCAGCTAATTTTGCCGCAAAATTAATTGCTTGACCAAATAACCCGTCAGGTACTGTTATATTGTATTGAGCTCCAATAACTGGTATGTTTCCACTTAAAATCCCAAGAATGTCAAATGGATTTAGGTTTGGTGATATTGTTAATCCGTTATTATCATTAACATTTGTGTTAATAACATTAACAAGACCTAAAGTTTGTTGTATTAACTCTAATGCCACCCTATGTTTAAATTCTTTTTGTAGTTGTTTTGCCGCTAATCCAGCTAACGCTGAGTCTTGTGAAAGTGAACCGTCAGAACCACTAGGATTATCTGAAAGTAAAATACTTAAGGCACTATATGTTGATGGAAGAAAAACAAAAGTAGAATCACTTTTAGCGTATGCTAGCCCCGTTGTTGGGATTATTAAATCTTTAATGTTTATATCTGAATAGTTACCAGTTCCAGTAACGTATTTGTTTTTTAAATATGCTATGGACTCTCCTAAGGTTCCTTCTATTTCTAAATCACTACCTATAGCGTCTAAAGAAGAGTATTCACCCTCATTAGTACTAGTCTGATAATTAACGTTTGGTATTGGGGTATTTGGTTGTACAGGACCGTATTGGTTTATTGGAACTAAAGAATTTAATGTTGATACTCCACCAAGTTCTAAAGTAGACCCTATAGCATCTAAAGAAGAATATTCACCCTCATTAGAATTGGTCTGATAATTAACATTTGGTATTGGAGTATTTGTTTGTACTGGACCATATTGGTTTATTGGTGCTAAAGTATTTAAAATTATAGTTCCTTCAATTTCTAAATCACTACCTATGGAATCTAAAGAAGAATATTCACCCTCGTTAGAATTGGTTTGATAATTAACATTTGGTATTGGTGTGTTTGTTTGTACTGGACCATATTGGTTTATTGGTGCTAAAGTATTTAAAGTTGAAAAACCAAAAACTTCTAAGGTACTACCAATCGTGTCTGAAAGATCATAATTCCCCTCATTAGTATTCGTTTGAAAATTATTATTAGGAACAACCACATCAACACTCTGTCCGTTGACAGGTCCATATTGATTTATTGGAAACAGACTTCCTCTTACTGTAACACCATTTTGAAATAAAAACCCGTTTTCTGTATCAAAAACATCATATAATCCAGACCCAACTGTACTTATAACGTTATCATTATTAATATAATAGACACTATTTCCATAATCTCCACCAACATTTTGTGGTTTATATACGTTTTTTATGATATTACTTATTTCTGAAAGGTTTCCAACTTCTTCTAATGTACTACCAACAGTGTTTGCTGCCCCGTAACTACCCTCATTTGGGTTATAATTTAAATTTAAATTTATTAAAACAACATCCCCATAAGGGTTTATTCCAGCATTTGGTCCATATTGATTTATTGGGTAAATGATATTTTCTTGAACATTACCAATATTTTCAATAGTATCTGAATCAATAATAGAATAATCAACTATATTAAATTCAGAAACCGCAGGATTACCATTTGCAGTAAAAGACGAATCCACGTTATATGGTGGAAGATTTTTTGCTAATAGTTTTTTTCTAAAATTTTCTGTTGAATTAAACGATAAGGGGCTTTCCATTTAGTCTTTTATCATAAATAGATTATTTATTGTTTTTTTGTTAAGAAAGAGTTCCTTGTTGTTGTTTATACTTATCCATCTTATAAAGAACCATATCCATCATTTGTTTTTGGAATTTAGGATCACTAAACATTTTTTCAACATTTCCGTTATCACCAGAGACCGAACCACCAAGATTAATGTTAATATCAATCTTACCGTTAACAGACGTATTTTCCCCTGAACCATTATTTCTGGATGGAATGCTAGCCATAAGTTCAGTTAATTTTCCCGTTTTATTAAAAGCCTCACTAAGTCCTGTACCAATAGCAACCTCATCTCCAACAATACCTTTATATAAAGTACCTTTACTAAATATTTGTGGTGCCGATCCCTCTGAAAGAAACAAGTCTTCCATAAACTCTGTATCAATCTTCCCCTGATTATCCAATCCTAGACCTTTACCAGTATTATCGTATTTGCCATATTTTTCCTTTATGCTTGGGTCCGGATACCTACCAGTTCCGGATTCTTTTTCAATTGTCCGGACAAATTTATCCATGACACCAAGAGTTCCCTCAGCCGCTGTAATTACTTTTGGGGAAAGATCTTTATTTGCCGTTGCTATCCCTGTTGCTCCGGAGCTAATAGCCTCACCATAGCTCTTAGTTATTGATTCACGTTTACTTTTATCTAGTCCTAAAAGAATCGCATCCCTAATCTGATTAACAGAAATTGCTTGTTTTTCAGTAACACTTAACTGAGATGCAGCTAATTCCTCACTAGACTTATCGGCGATAGCTTGATAGTCCTTTAACTTTTGAATAGCATCAGGAGTTAGTTTGGATTTTAAATCATCCTCACTATCAGCATCAATTTTTAAACCAGGAATATCAATTTCAACATTACCACCTTTTCCAATATTAGCAAGACCAGCAAGCATATTCCTACCATCCTCATCAAGTCCTGAATTCTCTAAATTAAATTTATCTTTTAAAAAGTCTAATTTAGCGGCTTCTTTTCCTGCATCAACTAACTGGTTAAAATCAGCACCAGTAAGTTTAGCCTGTTCTTTTAATCTATATAAATCTGCAGTTGCAATATCAAAATTACCGGTTTTTTCATTAAAACTAGCTGCAGAGGCCGCGGATTTTGCTAATTCATCTTGTAACCCTTGTAAGTCTGTTTGAGCCATATGCATTAATTGAAATGGATCCCCTAATTTACCAATCTCACCACCTAACATTTGAAAACCTGCGGCAGCTGCAATCGCACCTTCAGGAGTTAAAAGATCATCTTGCATCCGCATAGCACCAAGCCCGTCCATAGTAGTTCTTAATAATTTTGCTTGTTTAACCATATTTTGTAAACCCAAAACTCCACTTTTAAATCCAAATCCTGAAACTTTACCTAAGTTTGTGTTAACCTCAGATAAAAACGCCTTAGCATCTAATCCCGATCTTCTTGCGGTTTTAGCCATATCTTCAATACTACCAATAATCTCTTTTTGTTTTCCACCAAATCTAGTTAAATTTGAAGTCATCTCACCAATAACCTCTGGAGTTGCACCAATACCTTTGGCTATTCCGATTATCCCCTGTAACACATCAGCTGTTGGAGCAACAAGCTTACCCATTCCCTTTGATAGTCCTTCTACTGCTCCAACGGTATCCTTAAAGGTTCCACCAAGTTTTTGTGTATTTTTATACGCCGTAACTAGTTGATCGTTAAAATATCCAGTAGTATCAACAACACCTCTAATACTTCTTTGTAATTTTATTGCTTGAGAGTCAATTGAGGTGAGTTTTTCTAATAGTTCACCAGGATCTAAATTGCTAGACGAAGCTTTTCCAAGATTTGATAAACTCTTTTCTAAACTTAAACCATCTTCGTAACCATCACCAACTTCTGTAAAAAACATATTTTTTTATTAATAAATAGTTGATTTATTTTTTTTGTAGATCACTAACAAGTTTTTCAACAAAATATTTTCTTTCGAAAGTCGGCATAATTAATATGTCACGGTAAGAAAAATTACCATATTTAATTAGATAGTAGAATTCTTCTAATAAGTTTACTTTATAATCCGAAGAAAGGACGAAAAAATTCAACCCCAAAAGAAACATCGATAGTTACTTTTTCTCCTGACGGGGCTAAAATTGTTCTGTTTAAGTCAATACTTGGTTCACAATCTCTAATGAACCGTCTAACATCTTTTGAATCTGATATTGGCATTTGTGTAATAAATGCAGAGATTTTTCCTTTATCTCTTTCACCATTTAATTCTACAATTTGGGATTCTAATCTTTTTGTTATTATGGGAGCAACCATACCTTGTGGATATGATTCTAATGTGTTGTCAATTATACGATTATCGCCAATACTTAAAAGTTTACATTTAACACCTACATTACTTTTAGGTAAGGTAAAATTAAATAATCCCTCACTGTCTGGTTGATGTTTCATTGGGTTATAATTCAACTCGTCTATTAATATATTAGCATCAAATTTACTTCCTGTTTTTGGGTCAACAACTGAAAACCGATATTCTGAACCAAAAGAAGTATTTCTTAAAAATATCAATATTGCTTGAACATCAACATCTAGTAATTGCATAACATCAAATCCTGGTTCATATATTTTAGATTTTAATAATGAATTTATTAACCCGTCTTTTGGTGTGTTTTGTGACATTAATAGATTTTCATCTGCGGCAGTCAAATACCCCACCTTTAGAGATTCCTTTTTTGGTTTATAAAATATACCTTTTGACGGTAAAGAAACCACGTCATGTGGTAAATTAAAATCCGCTTGTCCGTATTGTGTTGAGTTATCCATATTAATTTTTTTTTAAAAATAGTTAATTGTTATTTTTAGTAAATGAAATATTATAATAATTCTCATTATTATATAACCCTTAATGGTTTTGGTTTAACCATTTTTCTTTGGTTTTGTGTCCATATTTATTATCGGTAGTAAAAAAAGAAAAGTCCATATAAATAAATATATGAACTTTTTATTAGGTTGTAAGGGGTATGTAAAATATTAATAAACTAATATACATCTATCTGGTCTTAAAGTCGCCTTAACTGTAATAAGACCGTCTTCAGAATAACTTAAACCATCAAAATCGACATTTGTTAAAAAACATCCTTGTAGTATCCATTTTTCAACAGCAACTCCTGTTGGATCTAACATTTCTAAATCCACATCTTTCTTATATCCCGCAGCATAACCCATTCTACCTGTAACGGATTCAGCATGTAAACGAACCCACTCCATTAAAGCTTGTGATGCTGATGGTCCGATTGGGTCACGAAAAGTAACATCAATAGTTCCCCATTTAAATGATCCTGCAACATATGTTTCAGTATTCAAAAAAGGAATAGGAACTTCTTTAATTTCTATTTTTGGTCTTGACGTACTTTCAACATACCAAGAGTTAATTCCCAAAGATGATGGAAAAGTTATAATAAACCTATTTTTTCTTTTAGGTTCATAATTAAAGGGCATTTTCATTAATAAATCAGCCATGGTTATAATTTTTAATTTTAATTTATTTATTTATATCATATAAATATAATACTATTTATTTTTTTTTCTATTTACTTTAATTTATTTTTTAAATACTCTATTACTAGTAAATAACTAGTTATATTATTTAAACTTCTAATTTTTCTCCTCCTTTTGTTAAATAAGTTCTTACTGGTGAATCATCATATTCCTTTTTTAAAAACTTTTTTACTGAATCTATATTTTTTTCATCATCATCTGAAAAACCAATAAATGGTATAATTTCATTATTTTCCACATCATTTTTAAAAAAGGACTTATTCCCAATTTCTTTTGACATTTCTTTACAATAACCAATAAAAGACCTTAAAGCATTTATTTTACCTTTTTCGGGGGACGATGCGCTACCTTCACCAAAACTAACAGGATTAAAAACACACATATTAAGGTACTCTTCTATTAAATCTTTGTTATTAAAATTTATTTTAATATTTTCATTAACCGATTGGTTATCAAAACTCCGATACTTTTTTAAATTTTCAGACAAAGTTTTATTATTAATTCCTAAGTGATTAGACGCAATAAAATTTAAAACTGATTCTTTAATTGTTTCAGGATTGTGACCTCTTGCTGTTATAATTGCAAATATTGAACCACCATTTATACACTCAACAAAATCATTCCAAGACGGTCCAGGTTGTGCCATCATGGAATCTATTATAAATTTTTTATCTCCCTTTACACCAAAATTTACAAAAGGATCAGAAGAATACCCAACAACAGTAGTACCATTATATTCAAAAGGGGTTTTACCTATTTGACTTCGATATTTTGCAAAGTCTTCGGTTGACATCCCAATTACGTCATCGTTTTCGGTTAAAACCATTATTTTTGTTGGCATATATAAAATATTATCATCCCAATCAAAAGCGTAATATTTTGAATCGGGGTTACCTTCATCATCAAACCCTTCATTAATTTTTTTACTTTTTAAATAATTAAGTAAACGATTATTAATTTTCATTACTTTTGGATTATAGAAAGTAGTTTTTCTAACTGTTTTTCAGTTAAAATAATATTTTGTTTTTTTTCTGAAAACGTTTTTTTATCTTTATTTGTAATATTTAAAGATTCTTTAATATATTTTTTTTCTATCTTCATTATTTTATTTTATAAATGTATTATGTGGGGAGCGTCCCCCCCACAATTATTATACGTCATCAAAAGATGCTCCAGTTGGTGTTATAACAAACTCAATATCTATGTATTCTAAAGCTCTTGTTGGTTTTAAAAATATTTTACCAGTTAAAGTATTTGAATCCA
>Ga0208975_1000748_pt1 | contig 14973 bp, 22 predicted proteins | sample GreLakmeER78MSRF_FD_187700 | JGI IMG/M metagenome (GOLD analysis project Ga0208975, IMG submission 187700) | Freshwater lentic microbial communities from great Laurentian Lakes, MI, USA - Great Lakes metaG ER78MSRF (SPAdes) | ecosystem: Environmental > Aquatic > Freshwater > Lake | place: Great... | reverse complement strand
CGCCCGCATCTTATGGATGAAAAAGGCAGCTGATCCTGCCTCAGTCGAGTGGATCTTTTCATGCGACAATAATGACCCCAGCTCTGAGCCGTTGAAAAATTGGAACTTAGTTAAGGGGGAGGGCGGTTGCGTTGCCGCTTGGAATCGAGCCGCAGCCATAGCCCGGGGCGAAATCATCATACAAGGATCTGACGATTGGGATCCTCCTCTGCACTGGGACACAATTATCACCGAACGCCTAGGCGATACCAGCAAGCCCGCAGTGCTCGCAATCTCTGACGGTCATCGTAAGGACGATTTGCTTTGCATGGCGATCCTGACGAAAGCCAGGCTGGCACAGCAGGGCACGCTCTTTGCGCCGGAGTACGACGCATGCTCAGGTATTTTCAGCGATAACGAGTACAGCTTACGAGGGGCGAAGGACGGCGTCATCATTCCTGCTAAGGACATCGTATTCACCCACAATAATCCGCTGTTCACCGGGGCAACTCAGGACGCGGAATTTAAACGACACAACGCCAAAGAAAACTACGAGCTAGGCGAAAAGATATTTAAGGAACGCAATCCGTGATTCACACCCACAACGGCCTGCGTCTCGGGGATAATCTTGTCCAGTTAAACTTCCTGCGCCGTCTTAGCCTGGCCAATCCAGAACTAGAGATCACCCACTACTACAATCCGGGGTATTGCAAAATGGAGGAGATCGATGCACTGCGTAGCGATATCTCCTTGCGCTTACGCTTAAAAACAATCGACCAAGCGCCCGCTGAGAGCATCGATTCTTGGCGTAATGCAGGCGGGCACTGGGAACGTCATCCCAATAAATTAAACTTTGCCCAGTTCCATCTCGATTGGTTTGCGGAACTTTCTAGCAGGATGGGGGTAAAAAATCCGATCACCACCGTAGACGATCTTCTCTTTAATTATCCCGCTCTGGATTCTTTTATCTCAATGACTCCTGACTTTGATGCCGTCGTCATCAATTCGCCAGGGCTTTCTGGTCAGTTTCAAAACTTTAACCCCGAACATTTCCGCACCCTTGTATCTAGGCTGGTTGCCAAAGGGCATCGCGTTATTACAACCGAACCCACTGCATTATGCCCCGCATTCGACGGAAAGAATGTGACTTGGATCGGAGCCACCGCCGCTAAGGCTAAACTCATCGTCGGCAGCTCCACCGGCCCTAGCTGGCCGTGCTTCAACGTCCACAACCGCGACTCCCTCCACATCATGTGCCTAGATACAGAAAGCGTCGTGCTTACCCCACGCGGTCGGGTTGCCCGTAGCCCACATCACGCCATTTATATCCTCGAGGAACTAGGAATTCTATGAACGCATTACAGTGCAAGTTTCCTCCGCAAGATCCCACCACTAGGGAGATGGCTAAAACTGGGTACTACTCAAAATATACGAAAGCGTGTTGGGGCGGGATAGTCCCAGCGGGAGTCACAGGAAAGTTTCTCTGGGAACTGGGCGAGCGATTAAAGCCTGAATATCGCAAACTCTACAACACCGACCCATCTGTGGAAGTTTCTAAAATTGCCAGCTTCGTTATGGATAAAAAATAATATGGATACCTTGGCCATCATCTTTTCCTACAAACGCCCCGCCGTCCTAGAGAAGTGTATTGAATCCCTTTTTACCCAATCAAAATTTACCCCCAAAAGAGTGGTTATCATTGACGACGGAAGCGGTCCAGATGTGCTGGAAGTATTGCAAAAGGCGGAACAAAAGTTCCCTAGCATTACCCTTGTAAAAAAAGAGATCAACAAAGGCTTTTCGGATTCTGCAAAACTGGGGCTAGAGATTACCCGAAAGCATAACCCCGACTACGCGTTCTGGATTGAAAGTGACTACGTCTTTCAGCCAGGCGGACTGGATCTTGTCATGGACTGTTTTTTAAATACTGATTACGGCCGAGCCGCCGTGGCGATTGCGGGGTGTAACCATCCCAACTATCGGTGGCCGCACATGCACCAAAGCATATTTCCTGACTGCATGAAAATGCAGGTGGGCGAAGATAACGTAAACCGGGCTGGATTATATCGGCCATTTCATGTTGAAACCTCTCAGAACAAATTCTTCGTAGAAAGAGTATCCAACAACTGCTGGACGACTTATTTTAACTGGAAACTCCTGCGCCAAATAGAAGAGCAACAACCCGAATTTACCGATCTACTGGATCAAGCCTGTAGCCCAATAGACAATCCAAACTACCCAACGTCAGGTCAGTACAGGTCGCAGAAGACCGTGGATGACGGCATGCTTTCCCATGCTGTTAGTCTTTGTTGGAATCGCTGGGCAGTTAAAAACAACATTTGCAGAGATAAGTTTTCTGCCTGGCTGAACGTATCGACCCCAGAAGTCGCCATTCATCATGCCGAGGGGGGCATGCACCATTGACCTACAAAGGCCAGCTCACGGCCGCGATGAACTTGCTGGCGGCGGATACTTCCACCCGGTTCATCGGGTACGGTGTGAAGATCGGCGGCCGGGCCGCGGGCACCCTTAGCACCGTGCCAGATTGCCAGTTGGTAGAAACTCCCGTGGCCGAGAATCTTATGGTCGGCCTTGCCACCGGGATGAGCCTAGCTGGTCTTAAGCCCATCGTTTTTATTGAGCGGATGGATTTTATTCTGAACGCACTAGACGCCATTGTGAATCACCTAGGCGCAGCCCAGCATATTAGCTGCAATCAATTTAAGCCGGCCGCCATCTTGCGGGTAGTCATCGGAAACAAAAGCAAGCCGCTCTACACGGGGCCGACTCACACGCAGGACTTCACCAAAGCTCTTAGGGAAATGATCGACTTCCCAATCGTCGAACTAAAAAAAGAAAGTGTAGTCAGCGAGTATCAAAGCGCATTGGATAGATTAAGCGTCGGAACTTCCACCATGCTTGTCGAGCGGAAGGATGAGTGGTGAAGCAGAACAAGTACAGCGACCTTAAAATCTTTTCGTTCCCTGAAAAGATTGCCAGTTTCCGTGACGATATTATTACCGCCCCGATTTACGTGCGGATAAAGCCCATCAACATCTGCCAGCACGCTTGCCGATTCTGCACCTATTCGGACGGCTCCACCCGCAAGAAGGATCGGCCAGACCTCCACCTCCAATCAGGCATGCACACCGCCATGAACGAGCGGGACACTATGCCCACAGAAAAAGCCCTTGAGCTCATGGACGATCTTGGCGCCATCGGTACTAAGGCCATTACCTTCTCGGGCGGCGGCGAACCGCTACTGCATAAAGATATCGCCGTCATCATGGGCCGTGCCATCGAGGCCGGTCTGGATCTGTCGATGATTACAAATGGTCAGAGTTTGTCCGGCCTGCGGGCGGAACTATTAGGCCAGGCAAAGTGGGTGCGGGTATCGATGGACTACACCAGCTCCGAGCAGATGGTCGCTAGTCGTAACGTGCCGGAATCTTGGTTCGACGGCGTCATTACTAACCTCGAGCAATTCGCCACCACCAAAACCCAGTCGTGTGATCTGGGTGTAAATTTCATAATTACAAACTACAACTACGAGGGGCTAGTCCCTTTTGCAAAGCGGCTCAAAGATATCGGCGTTGAAAACGTCCGCTTCTCACCCGTCTACGTGCAGAACTTTAAAGAGTACCACACCCCCATCGCCACCCGTGTGCGCGAACAACTGGCCGAGTGCCAATCCTTTTGCGATTCAGACTTCACCATTAACACCACCTACGATCTGGACAGTCCCAGCAAATCTCCTCTGCGCCCCTTCCACCGTTGCCTCTACGCTCAGGCCGCCTGCGTCGTCGGTGCGGATCTGGATATCTACGCCTGTCACAACACCGCCTACAGCAATCACGGCCGGATCGCCTCCATGAAAAACCAAAGTTTTGCCGAGGCATGGTTTAGCGAAGAAGCGCGGGCATGGCATAAGAACTTTAACCCTGGCGTCAGTTGCCTGCACGAATGCGCCAATCACGCTAAGGTGGCACTGTTTGAAAAGCTGGCCACCGATAGTCACGATGCCTTTGTATGAATAAACAGGATCTGTTTGATTTTGAACTGCGCATTAAGGCGCTATTTGAGCAGGGCAAGCTGCCATATCTGATCCACCTATGCGGGGGGAATGAGGATCAGCTCATCGAGATATTCAAAGACATTAAGCCGGGCGATTGGATCTTTTCAAGCCACAGATCCCACTACCACTATCTGCTCGCAGGCGGAGATCCCAATTTGCTTGAAGAGATGATTAGAGAAGGTCGCTCTATGTTTGTCTTTGACCGTAAACTTAATTTCTACACTTCCAGCGTGTTGGCTGGCACCTGCGGGATAGCGGCCGGAGTAGCGCACACATTAAAAGAGCAAGGAAGCTCGGCAAAAGTGTGGTGCTTCTTAGGCGATGGAGCTGAGGATGAGGGGCATTTTTATGAGGCCGTAAACTACGTCGCTGGGGCAGATCTACCCTGCACCTTTATTATTGAGGATAATGATCGATCCGTGGATACGCCGAAGGCAGCCAGAGGGAAGGCCACGATGACTTGGCCCGATTGCGTGAAGCGATACCACTACACCCCAACGTTTCCGCACGGTGGCGCAGGTTGCAAAACCATGGTCACATTTGATCCATCCATTCGCCCTATCTGGTGACAAGGTAACGAATATATGCCAGCCGTCACCATGTTAGATCGTTTGATTGAATCCGCCTTTAGTGAGCTATTGAGCGCCACAGTCACCGGGGTGAACTACCATCTGTCGCACGACAAGACTGAGAATTTACCTCCATCCATCATCATTAAAGCCACCCTAGGCACGGAGGAGCCGGTGCAAGGATCTGGCGTGTTCAGCGTCCCGGTAGATATTATTGTCGAGGATTCTTATGACGATACAACCGTCGATGCTCATACCCAGAAGTGCAGCAAGGTGTTACAGGCTTTCTATGACTCTAGCCCACTAGCCACTCGCCTTAACGCCACCACCGCGATCGGATCTGCCCGGTGCTATAACGCCAAATTAGATTCCGTAGAGCCTGAAGCCGACGATGAGGAGCGCACCATGCGTCGCACCTACCGCCTGGCAGTGATTGCCATGCCTAATTCCATCGCAAGTTGACACAAAATTTAAGGCAATATGGCAGCCACAACAATCGGAACAACTGGCCTACTTTTCGGTATTACTGCTGAATCGGGTGGCCTCGTACAATCTTTCACAGAAACCCGCAACGTAGAGCGTGCGGAAGTTAGAAATCAAAGCGGTGAGGTGGTCGGGGTGGGACTTTATAATCCTACCGATACCTTCGCCTTTTCCACCACTATCACTGGCGCCTATGCCACCACGGCAGGCGCGGTGCTTACGACCCTAGCCAACGCAACCAGCACGGGCGGCAAGATCATTGTGGATTCTGTCACAGTTAATAGAGCCTCGGACGGCTTTGTTACTGTGGACGTCTCTGCGACTCGCTTCCCCAACATGACCTAAGCCCGCAAGGGCGGTTAATGAGATCCTAAAATGGTTGATAGCTTCTGGGGTACAACAAACATAAAAGTAGCGGCGGCCGCTTCTGCCTTTGGGGCGAAGCTACGCCAATCCGATCCCGTTACTTGCATCATCAAAGAAGATACAGGTCAGCGGCAGTTTACTTTTTGGTTTACAATATCGGGCGGGGATGACGCAAAGGCCGAAATGGAGCGCACTTGGGCGGATATGAAATCAGATCCAGAATCGCCCATTCGATACGTAAGAGCAGCCCTTGAAAACAGGGAGACGTTGCTGAGCCTGATGAAGAGGGCCGAGCCGATTATGTCGATACAACGTGGCGGGCAGACTCTGCTAGTCAGCGAGCGTGCTAGCCCAGAACTAAAGCGGGCGATGCTAAAAAAACTATGAGTGAAGATCTAATCCAAGAACTAGACGACGCATTCGTCAAACCAGAAAGGCTTTTCAACAAACAGAAGCTCGCGCCCTATACCGAGGGCAGCCGCCTACTAATGTTGCAGGTGCGGGATGAGGCCGACAGCCCGATCTTTTTTATCTATGCCTTTTTATACATTCACATCATGTTGGCTAAGGACAGAAAAGCCGCCATCAAGCTCGCGTGGGATAAAGATTCATTCCGAGAAAAGGTGATGGAATGGTCTGAAACTTTTTTGGATGCTGACAGGGATTGCGCCAGCTTGCTGGTGTCTCAGATCCTGACCGAGGCCAACAACTCAAAGGTCAACGTCATTCCCTCCGGCGTTGGCCAGCCACCGGGAAACGAGTAACGCCAGGGGGAACCGCCGCGTGCGTGTTCGTCCTGGCAAAAGAGACGGGATGGAGTGTGCAGCATATTTTATGGGAGGTTCCGCTAGCCTTAGTTTATCAGGCTGAACACGTCTTTATGTATGTGAATGGAACAAAGTTAAGGCGCCCATTTGAGGCAACTGGCGGAAATATTCGTGACATGGAGAAAGCGTTAGGATTATGAGCGCCACCCTTACAGTCAACCCGATCAAATTACAGCGGGCACTCAAAGCGTTTATCGGAAGCACCAAGCTGCAAGCATCCAAAGAGATGCGAATCCAAGCCCGCAATCTTTGCGTATCACTCGCCAACTCCACCCAGCCGTTCGGCAAGGACTCAAGGGCGAAGGCTATCGGCGAAAAAGCAGTCACCCGGGACATCGACCGCGTCTATAAGTCAGGCTCCACGGCCGTGCGAGAGATTGCCGCCTTGCCACTGCCCAAGGGAAAAACCAAAACTCAAAACGCCAAGCAAGCGGCCGCAGCCTTGGCGGCCATTGCCTTGGGCAGATCATTTGGCAAGGGGCAGAAAGGCGTTCGCGCTCAAACCAAGGCACAGGAATTGATTAACAGGCTGAACTACAAGCCCTACATCTATACTAAGATAGGTGAATTTGACCGTGGCGCCGCCCATGAAAATGCAAGATTTGGCAGATCCAAGCGTGTGCCTAAAAATCAATTTGTTTCGCAAGTAGTTACAAAAGAAAGCGATCTAGCAAAGTATTTTAAAGAAAAGCGGGGCAATGTAGGTATTGCTAAGTCTGGTTGGGCAGTATGCGCGGGCCTGCTTGGCGGATTTAAGGGCATCCCTAAGTGGGTGTATCGGCATACCGGCGGTGGTCGTGTAGTCGATAACTCAAAAACCAATCCGAGCATCTTCTCAAAGCCATCTATTACAATGACCAACACGATACCGTGGATCACCAACGTGATCAGTCAATCCACCATTCAGAGGTCTATTGACATACAAGTGATAAAAATGATCAAGCGACTAGCAATCATAGCCAACTATGAGCGCAAAAAGGCGGGCCTATAATGGACGCCGTCGCCATGGCTAAGCTCGCCCTAGACGCATCCGGCATGGATCGGGGTTTGAGGCAAGCACAGACAAGCCTAGCAAGATTCGCCAAGACAGCCGCCACAACTCTGGCCGCTGGATTTGCTTTCAATAAGATCATCAGCGGATTTACTAGCGCGATTGAGAAGGGCGACCAGTTGCAAGATATTGCGGAAAAGTTTGGCGTATCCGCCAGCAAGCTGCAGCTCTTGGGAAATGCGGCGTCAGTGTTTGGCAGTGGAATTGAGCAAGTATCGGCCGGACTAAACAAACTGTCGCTGGCCCAGCAGAAGGCGCTGGCTGGCGATAAAGGGCTAGAGGCAACTTTCAAAGAAGTAGGCCTGAGCATCGAGGATTTGAAATCCATGAAGCCGGAGGATATTCTTTTACGAATATCCGACAGCTTTGCCAGTGGTGCAAACGAGGGGCGCCAGTTTATCATCGTCAACGAATTGCTGGGGAAAGCACAGACGGATCTAATTAAATTATTAAACCAAGGATCTGCGGCCATTACCGCCCAGGGTGAGGCCATTGGAGTTTTTTCGGATGAGACAATCATGCAGCTTTCTGAAGCATCGGACGCGATTAAGAAATTTCAGAACATATTTACCATAGGATTCGGCGTGCTGGCCTCTAAGCTTATTCCAATCACGCAAGCTCTAGGCGATTTTGCGGAGGAACTTACTCTTGTGGTGCAAGCTGTGGGCGCACTAGGTCGGGGTAACTTTGGGCTATTCGGGGAACTATTTAAGCTGGGCGCTCCTGGAGCCGCCACAAGGCGAAGGTTATCAGCGCCGACTCTAGCCCAACCTAAAAAAGTTGAAGCCGCCCCATTTATCTCCGAAGAAGAGCAGCAAATGATTGTCGATGAAAAGAAAAAGCAGGAAAAAAGCCTATATGATGAGGAGCTTTACACAATTAAAGAAGAGGCCGAACTAGAGGCCAGCCGCGACAAGACGCTTTTTGATCGCATGATGCGCGATGCGGAATTTTCCCGAGACGAGAAAAGCAAAATCCTTCAGCTGGAAAAAGATACTGCTCTAAAGAACAGGGAAGCAGTCATGCGTGGTATAGAGTCAGCCGGCCCGCTGCTGGATCGGGTGCGGGCGGCGGCCGAGCGCATGGGCGATTTTCGATCAGTCAGAGACATCGATAGAATGCGACAAGAGGAACAGCGTCGGACTGACGTGCAGCTTCTTGATAAGGTTCTGTCGCCGAACCGATTTAGATCTGAAGAATCCATCTCCGCCTTGGCCCAAGTGGAGGGCGAATCGCAAAGGATGCAGAACATGGAGCTGGTCAAGAGCGTGCTGACTATGCAGGGAATCGTGCAATTTATATCTGAACAAATAGACAGTCGCCTGGGCGTGCCGATATTGAGGAGTGCTAATTAAATGAGCGCCGTTATAAATGGCTCAATCGCAAGCGGGGGGAAGGTTCTTAGGAAGTCGCAACGCTCGACCGAAGTGGACGGCCTTGTCACGCTGACGGAAACCTACACCATCCGCAGGCAGGACATTGGAAACATCGAGCCTGATCGCAACACGACCTACAATACTTTCACAGGCTTAACCACCTTTCCTAGAATGAGCGTGGAAACGACTAGGGTGGAACCGATAGATGGCGACCTTGCCGAGCTTATCGTCACCTATGTCGGGCTAGATTACGCCTCTGGCTTGCCACCCGCCTATGTCACGGCAGTCGGCCAGCCGGGTGTAGGAGTGTTTGGGGCAGATGCTTCCGTAGTAGTCAAATACATTACCCAGCAATCTGTTTTTGAGTTGCTCCAAGGTTCTTCTGTAAACCTAAATCTAGGAACTATAAATCTCACATCTCCGAGCGGCCGAGGCACTACCACTGTTTCGGGTGTCGCAAGGGTGGCGTTACCGACCAAAAGATTGATGCCCTCCAGCATTAATGGAACAGGATTACCCCCGAATCCAAGAGCAAGAGAATACAGAGGAGTACTTTTCGGCTCGACTTTCACTGAGTGGGTTTACGCTGGGTATGTTCAAACTGGAATTAGCTTTGAGCGGCGGGGACTTTTTAATCGAATCGAGGAACAGTTCACCGAGTATTTCCAAGGCAGTGATGATTATTATTTGACGGACGGCCGCATAAATACGCAAGCTGCGCTAACAACTCCCGGCCAGAGTTTTTTCTTCTAGTGAGAACAAAAAAACTTCGGCCTATTAACCCATCGCCTCAAGGCGTGGGCATCTCGGCTGAATACATTAACAGCATTATAGAGCGAATTGAAGATTTGACCGAAAATGCTGAAAGACAAAAACCAGTAGCAGGGAACAATATCACAATTCAATACACTTCTGTTGGTGCGGTGATTAACGCCGTTAGTGATGATTAGCCCTCGGTTGTCCAAGGTAGTCAGTGGTACAAGGCTGACCACAGACCTATTAAACTCAATGATCAAACGCACGGAATATGCGGCCGATTTATTGCAACAATATAAATTAGTAGCGGGCAATCAAATGTATATTGAGCCACATTCCGACGGGACGAGGGTGAGCTATTTACAGCCGGTGGGTGGTGGGACCGTTCCCTTGCAACCGATTGCAGCTTCAATCAAATACAGACTTTCTGGAGAATCTTTTCTAAATTCTCAAAAACAAGTATTTAGCTACGATGGAAATAATTTTAAAAGATTTTCAATACCAAACGCAAATAACAACGAGCAGATCGGTTTGGATATAGAAAAAGAAAAGGTCTGTGGGTATTTTTTTAATGCCCTCGCAACACCCACTAGATTCGACCCATTTTTATTAGACACCAATACGGGCATATTTGATTACCCAAGACCACAACCATTTAAACCGCTTCCGGTGGATGTGCCAGACGACTTCGACTGTTTTTTTCACGGAATCAGCAATGATGTCGTTGTTGGTCTTTCGACGGATTGGTTTTATGGATTTGTTGGAACAATTTATCAAAATGGAAGTCTTTTAAGAATACAATACCCGCTTTCTCCAGAACAAGAGCCATCGACTTATAGCGAATCTAATAATACAATTTTCTTTGGAGTTTATGAAAACACGGTTGTTGGATCACTTGGAGGACTAACAGGATCGCAGAGGGGGCTAATCTATAATTTGGCCACTAATTCTTATCAAGTTGTGAATCCGCCGCCCGGTCGTCCGGGGTTGGAGTTTTTCGGAGTTTATGAGGATATTATTTGTGGTAAATTTACCGGATCTTCAAATGGTTTTTTGTATCAGAACGGAACTTTCACAATTTTCCCAGACGCGCCTTTTAAGATAAACTCTAGATATTTTTCTTTTCGAGACCAAAGTACCAACATTTATGACTATATAAATAGTGAAAATATAGCTATTGCAGATACTCAAAACCCTAGCGGGTCTTTAGGTATTTCTGGAATAGATAAAACGATTGACACCCCTTAACCCATTATGGCCTCTACACTAGACCTATACATTGATACAGCTACCGGCCAGCTTGTTGAAGGCGGGAGCGTAATCGGCGGCGCATTACCTACACTTACTAGGAACGATAGCTACACCCTGCGCCTTCGCTTGCTTGAAAAGCAAACAAGCGGCCTTTATGATGATATTGATTCAAGCGGCGCAACTCTCAAGGCTGGTATTGGAACGATTGAGCAGGAGCCGTCTAGCGGCTCATTCAAGCTGGCCATTAACGGAATTACCTCCTCGGCCATTCCTTTTAACGCCACCGCCATCTCCGTCTATACCGCCATCTCGAACAATGTTTCGACCGTAGCTCTCTACGGTTCTGATACCTACGGCTCGTATCTACTCACCGCCACTCAGCCCAACACGGCGATGTCGTTTGGTTCAGATGCCTTTACACTTTTCCCAACCAGCTCCGTCCTTATTAGCACCCGCAGGAACCCTGCTACTGGCATAGAAGCCCAGCAAGTCGTTAAGCTCGTTCGCAATCCCATCGTCTACGCAGATACCTTTACGACCACCCCCACCGCTGGACAAGTTGCCCTCACGCTTTTATCTACTGGCACGACTGCAGTTAATGAAACCTACGAGCTTACTATTGGCCAAGATGTAAAGGGCGGCTCTTTTTCGCTTGTCTTTGGCCCCAACACGACCACGGCAATCCCTGTTTTCCAAACAGCGCTCAGCGTGCAAAATTCAATTTCTGCTGGCATCACGACCGTCACCTCCAACTGCTCAGTCCAAGACAATGGGAAAGGGGGGTACATCATTGCTTTCACAGGACGATTAGGGCTAACAAATGTTGCGACCGAACTCACGCTAGACGCTTCTGGCATTCAATTTATTCCGTTCAAACAAACCACGCTCACCATCAACACAGCAGAGGTGGAGGATGCATTTGCCGATGCAGGCACAGACACAATCACCCCTACGCTTGAAATTGAGCTTACCCAAGGCGGCACGCCCAAGACAGTTTTCCAAGGGGATGTCACTATCCGCAAAGACCTAATCACGGCAGGCTCGACTGTTCCGGGGGCTAGAGATTCGTACTACACCAAGGCCGAGACGAATGCGTTGTTTGTGGAGGATTCCAATACAAATGTAGATGCAACGAGTAGAGTCTTGTCGGATGGAACTTTTACATCATACGATTATGCAAACAGGCAGTTTATTGATAGCACGGGCAATTTAGTAGTACTAGATCACTCGTCTGGTTTATCCCATCAAAGTGCTTTGCTAGGATTTTACAGCACAACGCTTACCGCCCAACCGGCAAACATCAATGTCGTTTCTGGTCTGATCAATGTGGGGCTAATCGCAAATGGGGCAACCTATGGAGTGCTGCCCTCTTCACCCCGCACCCTCACCACGACTGCCTCCATAAACTTTGGGCTGGTAAACTCTAACTCAACTGCCTCAATCACCGCTGCAGTCACAGGATGTGCCCTGAACGACATCGTTCTGCTCGGCTTGCCCTCGGCGGTGTGCCAAGGATTATCGTTCTTCGGCCATGTTACAACTGGAAGCGTAGTGGAGGTGGATGCGGTCAATGCGACCAACGGCAACATCACCCAATCCTCGCAAACCTACCGCATCACCGTCATCGGCTACTAGCCCCTTGACACACGCCATCCAGAAGTATGGCCGCTGGCGTATATAATTTAACTATAGAACAAGGCGTCGATCTTGCCCTTGAAGTGGCGGTTAAAGATTCTACCGGGGCAACCTATTCCCTGGCTGGATCTACCGCAGCCGCTCAGATCCGCGATACCTACAACGGCAATCTGTTAGCCGCCTTTACCGTAGTCACCGCCACCGGCACTACTGGCGCTATGACGCTTACGCTCAACGCGGTCACCGCATCGGCCTTGCCGCTGTCTGGCGGCCGCTACGATCTGCTTTTAACCACCAGCGCAGCCACCAAGATCCGCCTGCTGCAAGGCTCGGTATCCATTGCGGGTGAGGTAACCGAATAATGCCTATCACCGCCACAGTCTGCGGGCCTGCCAGCATTACGGTTGCCGTGGGTACGCCCATCGTGACGGGTGAAGCCGGAGCGGGTGGCGTGACCACTGGCACGGCCGTGGCGCTGGCAATCGCCCTCGGATGACAAGGAATAACACAATATGAAGCAGATCTGGCCAACATACGCATATTCCCCCGCGACTAACGTCCTTACGCTCACCGGGCTAAACATAGATCGCGACCAGCTCCTGCTCGTGACGGCCGCCGATCGCGGACGGATCATGTACAACTTTGCGGATAGTTCCGTCACCGCCTCTGCCTTTACCTCTGGCGCAAATACCGCCCTCACCCTGGTGGCGACTACCGCCGGGCTAACGACTACGGCTGCATTAGTCATCTATTACGACGATCAGCTTGCCAGCACTACAGTCACAGTCAGCTCTCTCCCCGCCATCTCTGGAACGGTGACGGCGAATGTAAATACATTCCCAGATGCTACTATTATTGGAGAGCAAATTGCACAAGGATTTACAAATTATGGCTCTTTTGAGGTTGCAATCGCTGGGACAGCAAATGTCTCTGGCACGGTCACCATCGGAGCAGGCACGGCACAGATTGGCTCTGTAACAGTTGGCAATTCAGTAACGATTGGCTCGCTCCCCGCCCTAGTCGCAGGCACAGCCCAAATCGGAGTCGTAACGATAGGAAATATCCGCCGTGCTGGTGATGGAGCCTTAACCCAACTTACTACAGAAGTTGGTAGCGGTGCTTTGCAAACAGTAATCGGAGCAGGGACTAACCAAATCGGCTCAGTCACCGCATCCATCAGCGGCACAGTTCCCATCAGCATCTCCTCCGTCACGGTTGGTAATAGCGTCACCATCGGCTCGCTCCCTGCGATTAGTGGGACGGTGACCGCCAACACCTTCGCCGTCCAAGGCACGGCCGTCACCACCTCTAATTTCACCAGCACAACGGCATCTACCGTGCTGGCCAACTACAATGCAACGAGGGAAGTGCTAACTATTTTTAACGAGGGGGCGGGTAATTTACATATCTCACCCGGAGCCACCTGCACCACCATCGCCTATCAGGTTCGCCTATCGGCGGGAGATTATTTTGAAGTGCCATCGCACCAAACGACGATTACCCACTCGGCCGTCTTCGCCACCGCTGGCACGGCGCGGGTGACGCAAATTAGCTAGGAGCAGGCGATGGCACTTTTTAAGGCGATTCGCAACATCCTGCTTACCGCAGGGCAGACTTCAAGCATCGGAGCCGCATCATTTCTGTCCACGGCAGATCAAGATTCTAACGGATTAAATGCAATTAAACTTTTTAATGCCGCTGGAACACAAAAAGGTTATGTAGGATACCGACAGAACGATTTAGCTGGGCTTGAACTTGGCGGTGGTAATGGCTCAACCCAAGCCACTATACAATTTGGTTCATCTAGCTTAAAAATCGGCACGATTGGAGGAGAGGCCGCAACCCTTACTTGTAAGGATGGTTTAGGTTCTGTTTTTAACGGAGTAATTGCTCCATCATATATAGCCAAAACAGGAAATTTCACAGCTACTTCACTCACCTCAACAATCGACTGCACAAACACCATCACGATCACTTTGCCAACAGCGGTTGGTCAGAGTGGCCGTATTCATACAATCAAAAACAGCGGAACAGGAGTCATAACGATTGCAACCACTTCCTCCCAGACCATAGATGGTGCGGCCACTCAATCACTCGCAACACAATGGAGCAAAATAACTGTTCAATCTACTGGCGCAAATTGGATTATCATATCCAACTAAAATGCCCCTCCTCCTTCTCGCCATCTGCCTCTGCTCATGTTCTCCCAGTCAGCAACATGACATGCATAGATTTTCGCAAAAAAGCGACATGAATCAGACGGATGTGCAAAGATTGTCGGATTATAGCGACATGAGTGCCGCCCATGACGCAGGTCGCACCCCTAGTTCTAGCCAAGCCCGACCAGAATCGGGAGGGGGCAAATGAAGGCTTCTAATTTGCAAAACGCAACCAAAGCCTCTGATTTGCATGCAGATGGGGGCTTGCAGATATGAGCAAAGACGACCAAGCCTGCCAAGCGTTGCAGTACCTCCTAGACGAGGGTTTCATTGCGCTGGGGTACATCGACGGCAAACCAGCCGTTCACCTCACCACAAGCCTAGGGGATGCACAGAAAGCGATTCTGGGACTGGCCAAAGATTCAGCCGATTGGTGGAAATGAGTG
>Ga0208975_1000746_pt1 | contig 14990 bp, 23 predicted proteins | sample GreLakmeER78MSRF_FD_187700 | JGI IMG/M metagenome (GOLD analysis project Ga0208975, IMG submission 187700) | Freshwater lentic microbial communities from great Laurentian Lakes, MI, USA - Great Lakes metaG ER78MSRF (SPAdes) | ecosystem: Environmental > Aquatic > Freshwater > Lake | place: Great... | reverse complement strand
GACCGCTACACTGTGTGTTGCACACTCGACACCACCATTTGGTTTTTACCCCCCCCACCCCCTGTAAATTTATACAGCTACCCATATAAAAATTTCTACAAAAAACACCCCCCGGCAAAGGGACCCAAACTTTTTCTTGCATACCCCCATATTTTTCTGCTACATTTGCGCCCATACCTACATGGAGTGCCCGTTTCCTCTATGAACAACATAGCCCCGACGAATGAACATGCTGTTCCTACTTCTTTAGTAGAGCAGTTGGGCGACTCCTTTCAAGAAAACGTAAGAATTGCTGCAAGCACCGCAGCAGTAATGTCCGAGTTGGGCATGCCGTTTGAGATGACACAGGAAGATGAAGACGCTGCACACAAGCTCTTCTCTCAAATCGACAAAAAGAAAAAGTCGGGCACAAAGAATGAGGACGTTAACCCCCCTTCTTTATATCAAGGCAGCACTGCGCTAAAGCTAGCATCTTTGCTAACCGAGTATGACCATAGAGTTATTCTTGATGCTACTCAAGCACGCACGTACATCACAAACCGCCTGCTAGAGATTAGCGCCTGCGGAGACCCAAAAAGCGAACTCCGTGCTATAGAACTCCTAGGGAAACTCTCAGATGTGGGAGCCTTCACTGATAAGTCTGAGATCACTATTACGCATAGAAGTGCAAATGACCTGCGGCAAGTGATACAAGACAAGATTTCCAAGCTTTTGCAGATTGATGTTGTTGATGTAGAAGCAAAGAGTATTAGTGATGAGCTAGGACTACTAGACGATGAACCCCCAAGAACTACAGAACCTACTCAAAGCTCTTCCGAACCTGCCTAACTCAGTGTTGCAAGACCTTTATGTCTCTTTAGAAGAGCATGAAATCTTAAGCGAGCGCGAAAAGGCTAGGGATAAGTTCATGACTTTTGTAAAAAAGGCGTGGCCAGGGTTCATTGAAGGCGCACACCACAAGAGAATGGCTGATGCGTTTGAGCGAGTGGCTGCTGGGACGTGCAAACGGCTCATCATTAACATGCCACCCCGGCATACCAAGTCAGAATTTGCCTCATATCTGCTTCCAGCGTGGTATTTAGGTAAGTTTCCACACAAAAAGGTGATACAAAGCTCAAATACAGGCGAGTTGGCCGTGGGTTTTGGCCGAAAGGTGCGAAATCTGGTGGATCAAGACGTGTATTCCGAGATTTTTCCCGGTGTTGGGCTGCAAACGGACTCAAAAGCGGCTGGACGGTGGAACACCAACAAGGGTGGCGACTATTTTGCTATCGGTGTGGGCGGTACAGTGACGGGTAAGGGTGCAGACATCCTTATTATTGACGATCCGCACTCTGAACAAGAGGCGGCGATGGCCGCAAGCAACCCAGAGATATACGACAAGGTGTATGAGTGGTATACGTCAGGTCCGCGTCAGCGTCTACAGCCGGGTGGGTCGATTGTTATTGTGATGACGCGCTGGGCACAGCGGGATTTGACCGGACAAGTGCTAAAAGCAGCCGCTGCAAGGGGTGGCGAAGAGTGGGAAGTGATTGAATTCCCCGCAATTTTGCCCTCAGGTAGCCCGCTATGGCCGGGGTTTTGGTCTCTTCCAGAGCTAGAAGCACTAAGAAACGAACTACCCAACGCCAAATGGCAGGCCCAGTATCAGCAAAATCCTGTAGGCAATGAGAGTGCAATTGTCAAACGAGACTGGTGGCAGTGGTGGGAGGAAGAAGACCCACCCGAATGTGACTACATTCTCCAGACGTGGGACACGGCTTTTGAGAAAAACAACCGTGCTGACTACTCTGCGGGGACAACTTGGGGCATTTTTAACCACAAGGACGACGGCAACAGACCCAACATCATCTTACTTAATACGTATAAGAAGCGTGTTGAGTGGGTGGAGCTAAAGCGCGACGTGCTCAAAGAGTACAACGAGTATGAGCCGGATGGCTTGCTTATTGAGAAGAAGGCCACGGGAGCGCCGCTGATTTATGAACTCAGGGCGATGGGCATACCTGTGATGGAGTACACGCCTAGTAAGGGGCAAGATAAGATAGCACGTCTCAACTCGGTCTCAGACATAATTGCATCGAAGAAAGTTTGGGTGCCTAGAACAAGATGGGCAGAAGAGCTAGTAGATGAGATTGCAGCGTTTCCATCAGGCGAACACGATGACTTGGTAGACGCTACAACTCTGGCGCTTATGCGCTTTCGACAAGGTGGGTTTCTCCGTCTTCCAACTGACGAGCCCGAAGACATTCAATGGTTTAAGAGTCCGCGTAGAGAGCGGTACTACACAGTGTAAGGACGCATCATGGCCACAAGTTCAATGGACAAAAGTTTGTACGCAACCCCTATGGGTCTTGCCGATATGGAGCAAGAGCCAGATATAGAAATTGAGATCGAAGACCCCGAATCTATAACGTTTGGCCTGGGGGATTTAGAAATCCAACTTACGCCAGATAAAGACACGGACGAGGAGTTTGACGCCAACTTAGCCGAGTTCATGGACGACAGCGATTTACAGTCTTTGGGCGAGGACTTAATAGAAGACTTCGGTAGAGACATAAACGACCGCAAGGACTGGATGCAGACTTATGTGGACGGGCTGAAGTTGTTGGGTCTGAAGTACGAAGAGCGCACCGAGCCGTGGCAGGGGGCGTGTGGTGTGTTCCACCCCATGCTGACTGAGAGCGTAGTTAGGTTCCAGAGCGAAGGCATCACTGAGACGTTCCCAGCCGCTGGGCCTGTTAAGACTGTGATCATCGGCAAAGATACCCCGGAGATTGAAGAAGCAGCAGTGCGAGTTCGTGATGACATGAACTACCAGTTGACCGAGGTGATGTACGAGTATCGCCCCGAGCACGAGAAGATGTTGTGGAATCTGCCCATTGCGGGTTCTGCGTTTAAGAAGGTGTACTACGACCCAAGCAAGGGGCGGCAGATGGCGGTGTTTATTCCTGCCGAAGATATCGTTGTGCCCTATGGCGCGAGTAACTTGGAGACCGCCGAGCGGGTTACGCACATCATGCGTAAGACCAAGAATGAAGTAGCCAAGCTTATAGAAGCTGGGTTCTACATGGATGTGGAACTAGGCGAGCCCACGTATGAGTTAGACGACATCGAAAAGCAGAAGGCCGAGGAGACGGGCATGTCTGCGATTCAAGACGATCGCTATAGGTTCCTTGAGATGCACATTGACTTAGACTTGGCTGGGTACGAGGACAAGGATAAGAAGGGCCGACTCACTGGCATCGCATTACCCTACGTGGTTACTGTAGAAAAAGGGACACGCAAGATCGTGGCCATTCGGAGGAATTGGTATGAAGGAGACGTTCTTAAACTCAAGCGGCAACACTTTGTCCACTACCAATACATCCCCGGATTTGGGTTCTACGGATACGGACTTATTCACCTTATCGGTGGATACGCTAAATCCGCCACAATGCTTATTCGTCAATTGGTGGACGCAGGAACTCTATCTAACCTCCCCGGAGGACTTAAGTCGCGTGGCCTTCGGATTAAAGGTGATGACACACCGATTCAACCCGGAGAGTTCCGAGACGTAGACGTACCAAGTGGCTCCATCAGGGACAACATCCTGCCCCTGCCGTACAAAGAACCGAGCCAAGTGTTGTATCAGTTGTTTGACCGCATCGTCCAAGAGGGGCGCTCGTTTGCCTCTAGTGGCGACATGCAAGTCAGTGACATGAGCGCTAATGCTCCAGTGGGCACTACGTTGGCTATATTGGAGCGCACCCTTAAAGTGATGGGCGCGGTGCAGTCGCGCATGCACTTCACGATGAAACAAGAGTTTAAGCTTTTGAAAGTCATCATTGCTGACTACACCCCCGAAGAGTATGACTACGAGCCAGTGGACGGTAGCCGCAAGGCCAAACGGGGTGACTACGACTTGGTAGACGTGATCCCCGTGAGCGACCCTAATGCGTCAACGATGGCTCAGAAGGTTGTGCAGTATCAGGCGGTCCTACAACTTGCCCAGTCAGCCCCACAGTTGTACAACTTGCCCTTGTTGCACCGCCAGATGATTGAGGTGCTAGGGGTTAAGAACGCTTCCAAGCTAGTGCCTGTTGAGGATGATCAGATTCCTACAGACCCTGTGCAAGAGAACCAGAACTTGCTGACGGGTAAGCCCGTCAAAGCGTTTATTGAGCAGAACCATGAGGCCCACATTCAGGCGCACATGGCGGCTATTCAGAACCCAAAGGTTCAACAGATGATGCAGCAGAACCCACAGGCGCAAGCAATCATGGCGGCGGCAATGGCTCACGTTAATGAGCACATAGCGTTTGAGTACCGCAAGCAAGTTGAGTTGGAGCTTGGCGCACCACTGCCCACTGAAGAGCAAAACAAGCAAATTCCTCCTGAGATTGCTGATCAGATTGCAATGGCAGTTGCTAAAGCATCGCAAAAACTTACTCAACGTGACCAGCAAGAAGCTCAACAACAACAGGCGCAACAACAAATGCAAGACCCAGTTATACAAATGCAACAGCAAGAGTTGAAGTTAAAGGGGCAGGAGCTTGAGCTTAAAGCCCAGAAGCAGAAAATTGAAGCCGCATCCAAGGCTGACCAATTGCGTATTGAGGAGTCACGAATCGCAGCACAGAGGGAAATTGCTGCAATGCAAGTCGCGGCTACAGCAGCCGCTGCGAAAGACAAACTCGCCTACCAAAGCGAGATTGAAGGGGTTCGTATGGGCATGGATGCGGCTAAACACCGTACTCAGATGGCCGTACAGCAAGCGCAACGGGCAGCGCAAAAATCGCCTAGTAGACCTAGAAAGGAAAATGATTGAGTGATTACAAACTCTTAGCCGTAGTTGCCAAAGAGATCGAGAAGGTGCGACAGGAGCAAATTGCTTTTATCGCTGCAAGCCGAGCCGATACCTTTGACGAATACAAAAAAGTCTGCGGAGTCATCCGGGGTCTGAACCTCGCAGAAAACATCATTAACGACCTTGTGCAAAAAATGGAGAAGTCCGATGACTGAGTTTGACGTAGCGGCAGTAGACCTGTCTGGAATCTTAAACACCACTGCGGAGCAAAAAGCTAAGCAGTTGCCTGACCCCAAAAGGTTTCATATGTTGTGTGTTGTTCCCGAAGCAATGGAGGAATATCACGACAGTGAGGTGGGGTTGATCAAAGATGCCAAGACGATGCATTATGAGGAAGTGCTCACTCCGATCCTATTCGTTGTAAAACTTGGCCCAGACTGCTATACAGACACTACCCGGTTCCCCAATGGACCGTCGTGCAAGGAAGGTGATTTTGTCATCGTCCGACCCAATTCAGGCACCCGTCTGAAGATTCATGGCCGTGAATTCCGCATCATCAACGATGACTCGGTTGAAGCAGTTGTGGAAGACCCCCGTGGTATTACACGAGCATCATAAGGAGTAACACATGGCAACATTGCCTGAATTTAAAGGTGAAGAGTACAAGTTTCCTGACGAAAAGGAGACTGCTGTTGAAGACAAGTTTGAGGTAGAAATCGAAGACGATACTCCTCCGCAGGACCGTGGGCGCAAGCCTATGAAGGAGCCCGTGGAGGACCCGACTGACGAAGAACTCTCCTCTTACGACGAGAAGGTACAGGCCCGCATCAAGAAGTTCACCCGTGGGTACCACGATGAACGCCGCGCAAAAGAGGAAGCTCAGCGCGAACGAGAAGCCGCCGAAACCTTTGCTCGACAAGTGTTTGAGGAGAACAAACGTCTCCAACAGCAGCTATCAACGGGTAGTAAAGCCTTTATCGAGCAGTCCCAGTCTGCCGCTGAGATTGAGCTTGTATCCGCTAAGAAACGATACAAAGAAGCTTATGAGTCTGGGGATGTTGACGCTCTTACGGAGGCCCAGGCAGAAATTGCCAAGGCTACCCTAAAGATAGACAAAGCCTCTGGTATGCGGCCAATTGAGGTGGAAGACAAGGATTTTGCCGCATCCCAACCTGCCCAGCCTAAGTTGGACCGTCGCACCCAAAAGTGGGTGGATACCAACAAAGATTGGTGGGGGAAAGACGAAGAAATGACTATGACTGCTATGGGGCTTGACAAGAAGCTACAAAAACAGTATGGTGCGGACTATATAGGTACTGAAGAGTACTTTGAAACCATCGATAAAACGATGCGCAAGAGATTTCCTGAGTATTTTGAAGATACTCAGAGCGATGAGGACGACGAACCGCCTCCAAATAAAAGAACGTCAGACCCGGTATACGAGGACGATCCTCCACGCCGTGCAACAAGATCAGCTACGGTTGTGGCTCCGGCCTCCCGTAGTACTCCGCCTAATCGTATTAAGCTAAAGGCATCCGAAGCGGCGATTGCTCGCAGGCTTGGGGTCCCAATTGAAGAATACGCTAAACAGGTTGCTCAACTAAGAAGAGGTGAATAATGGATCAAGGCCAAGTCAAACCTGCTGAAAAAGCACAAAACCGTATGAGCCGTGAGTTAGATACTCGTGCTGTGATGCAACGCCCAACAGCGTGGCGTCCACCTGAGACTCTACCTAGCCCAGATGACCGTCCGGGCTGGAGGCACCGTTGGGTGCGCATATCTACATTGGGGACTGCTGATCCAAGCAATATTTCTTCAAAGTTACGCGAAGGATACGAGCCGTGTAAAGCGGATGAGTACCCTGAGTTGATGATGCACGCTACCACCGAAGGTCGTTTTAAAGGCAACGTTGAGGTGGGTGGACTGTTGCTCTGTCGGATTCCAAGCGAGTTTTTGGATCAACGTATGAAATACTACGAGGCTCAAAATAAAGCCCAAATGGACTCCGTAGACAACAATTTTCTTCGTGAAAGCGATCCTCGTATGCCCCTTTTCTCAGAAAAGAAGACGAGAGTTACTTTTGGTTCTGGTTCTTAAATTTTAGGAGTCTTAGATGGCTTATCCTACAGTCTCGGCCCCTTACGGTCTAAAGCCTGTAAACCTAATAGGTGGACAGGTATTCGCGGGTGCAACCCGTTTGATGGAAATTGCGAGTGGTTATGCCACCAGCATTTTCTACGGCGATTTGGTTAAACGCATCACATCAGGAACAATCGAAAAGGACACTGGCACCACAACTGCCACTCCTTGCGGTGTGTTTTTGGGTGTTCAGTTTACCAATGGTTCAACTGGTCAAATTCAACAACAGCAATTTTATCCGGCAAGTCAGTCTATCAAGTCTGGCACGCAGATTTTTGCAGTCGTTGCAGATGATCCTGACACGCTGTTCCAAGTAGTCTCTTGTTCCGCAACCACAACCGTGGCCGCGATGGGCATCGCTGCTATTGGTAGTAACATTGCTTTGATTCAAAACGCTGGTTCATCTACTACTGGTAATTCAGCAGTGGCTATTGATGAAGGCACTCAAACTACTACCAATACGCTGCCTATCCGCATTATTGATGTGGTGCGCGAGACAGCAACAGGCGCTGACGCATTTGTTGAGTTTATCGTTAAGATAAATGCGACCATGCATCAGTACAACAACGCCACTGGCATATAAGGAGCATAAACCATGGCTATTTCACGCGCACAACTACTGAAAGAGTTGCTCCCTGGCCTGAACGCATTGTTCGGTATGGAGTACTCTCGCTACGGCGAAGAGCACAAAGAAATCTATGAAACCGAGACTTCTGAGCGTTCATTTGAAGAAGAGACCAAACTGTCTGGATTCTCCGCCGCTCCGGTGAAGAACGAAGGCTCTGCCATTGCTTATGACAATGCGCAGGAAGCTTGGTCAACCCGCTATACGCACGAAACCATTGCCTTGGGTTTTTCGATCACTGAAGAAGCGGTCGAAGATAACTTGTATGACTCACTGTCTGCTCGTTACACCAAGTCGCTGGCTCGTGCTATGGCTTACACCAAGCAGGTTAAGTCTGCGTCAGTCCTGAACAACGGCTTCTCAGCGTCCTACGTGGGCGGTGACGGCGTTGCATTGTTTAGTGCTAGCCACCCCTTGATCTCTGGTGGTGTCAACAGCAACACTCCTTCTACCCAAGTTGACCTGAACGAGACTTCCTTGGAAGCCGCCGTTATTCAGATCGCTGCTTGGACGGATGAGCGTGGTTTGTTGATCGCAGCTAAGCCCAAGAAGATGGTTGTTCCTCCTGCTCTTCAGTTCGTTGCTACTCGTTTGTTGGAGACCAATCTACGGGTTGGCACCGCTGACAACGATATCAATGCGTTGAAAAACAATGGCGCTATCCCTGAAGGTTATTGCATTAACCACTATCTGACCGATACCAACGCATGGTTTTTGACCACTGACGTACCTAACGGCCTGAAGCATTTCGTTCGTTCCCCGCTGGCTAACAGCATGGACGGTGACTTTGATACGGGCAACGTCCGTTACAAGGCCCGTGAGCGTTATAGCTTTGGCTGGTCTGATCCCCTCGGGATGTTCGGTTCTTCAGGTTCTACCTGATAAGCACCAGTAAAGAAGAGGTGGCTGGCCTTCTACTAGGGCTCCTTCGGGAGCCCTTTTTATTTGTTGCGCCCCATTTAAAACCGTGATATATTGCATTCATTCCGGGCTTTCCGGTGTATCTGACAGTCCCGGCTGACGACATGCAGACAGATACGCCCCACTTGCATGTAAGGAAAAATCATGGCACGCACTACGTTCTCCGGCCCAGTCGTATCTCAAAACGGTTTCATTACCGACCACACCGCTTCTTCCGCTAATGCAATTCCTGCAACGGCTACAGCCACTGCGGCGCAAGTTGCATCTGGCTACATTACCTCAACTTCAGCCGCCGCTACAATAATTACCTTGCCAACTGGCACTCTGTTGGGAGCCGCTGTAAACGCTACTCAAGGCACTGTGTTAGATTTGTTTATTGACAACACCGCTGGCGCATCAACTGTGACTATTGCTGTTGCCACCAACGGCGTCTTGTCCACTGGTGCTGTTGACGCTGCTGCTGCCGCAGGTACTTTTGGCGATTTGACAGTTGCCTCTGGTGTAACGGGTCTTGCTCGTTTCACCATCATGTTCTCCAGCGCAACGGCCTACGTGTTTACACGCACTGCTTAATTAGGAGCATCTAATGGCGATGCAAACTGATGTACAGGCAAGTGTCCCGCTAACTGCTACGGGGCAATTTACCAATCAAACACCTGCGGCTCTTGGTAGAACAAGGGTCAAAGCTGTTTACATGGTTCCGTCAGCCACGGCTGGTAGTGTGATATTCAAAGATGGTGGTGCGTCTGGCACAACCGTTATCACGCTTAACACCGTGGCTTCTGCTACGCAACCTACATATCTTTCGTTTCCGGGCGAGGGTATTTTATTTAGCACCAATGTTCATGGAACTGTGGCAAACGTAACTTCGGTCACAATTTTCTATGGCTAAGTCCCCTGCATGGCAACGCAAGGAAGGCAAATCCGAGAAGGGCGGCTTGAACGCCAAGGGACGGGCTTCCTACAACAAAGCCAATCCCGGCAAGCCGGGTCTGAAAGCACCGCAGCCCGAGGGCGGCAGCAGGCGCGACTCTTTCTGTGCAAGGATGACTGGGATGAAGAAAAAGCTGACCAGTCCCAAGACAGCCAAAGACCCGGATTCACGGATTAACAAAAGCCTACGGGCTTGGAAATGTTAAGGACATATCATGGCAAAAGCTAAACGGTTTGACGAAGGTGGCGATGTTGGTAAAGCATTGCTAGGTGGTCTAACAGCAATCCCTCAGGCGCTTTCAAGAGCCCTTGGGATGAAATCAGGGCTAGAAGGTGGCGAAGGCTCTGCGTTGCTTGAAAAAGCAATGAAAGACAAGGAAGCGCAGAAACAGATGGCTATGCAATCCATGGCACCCGCTGGCGTTATTGGGGCTGCTGGAGCCGCAATGAAAAAAGGTGGTATGACTGCTTCTCGCCGTGCGGATGGTATGGCCCAACGGGGTAAAACCCGTGGAAAGATGTACTGACATGAACCACGACACAAAGACCATGGTTGACGGTGCGGCAGTTGTGATGGGCCTTGGGGGCTTCTTAGGGTGGATGACGCCCGTGGTAGCACTTATTGGCGGCGTGTTGACCATCGTGTGGATGGTTATTCGTATTTGGGAAACTGATACCGTACAACGGTGGGTGTATAAAGATGCCGTCAACAAGTAAGAAACAACATAACTTCATGGCGGCGGTGGCTAACAATCCAGCGTTTGCCAAGAAGGTTGAAGTTCCTCAAAGCGTGGGACAGGACTTTGCTACGGCAGACAAAGGTAAAAAGTTTGGGGGGACTCGCAGCCGCGCAGACCTTCAGAAGATCAACAAACCTGAAACTCGCCAGGGTAAAAGCGAGCTTTTTAACAAAGGTGGCGAAATGAAAGACTCTAAAGCAATGCTTGGTAAAGAGATGGCCTTTATGAAGAAAAAAGGCGCTCCTGCTTCCATGATGAGGCATGAGAAGGCCGAAATGATGGGCATGAAAAAAGGCGGCATGAAGAAAATGGCTGATGGCGGTATGCCCATGAAAGACGGCAAGCCTGCGTTTATCGGTGACGGTAAAGGCGCAATGAGACACGGCGGCATGGCTAAAAAGATGGCTGCTGGCGGCTCTGCATCTAGTCGCGCTGATGGTATTGCTCAAAAAGGCAAGACCAAAGGCAAGATGATGGCTAAGGGCGGTCGCGCCTGTTAAAGGGGTAAATCATGGCTGAATCTAACGCTGGCGCAGGTCGCGGTAAGCAAGGTGGCCCAACGGCTAAAGAACTTGCAGACTACGACAAGAAGCAGAATGCAGGTATCTACACGGAAGGCAAAGGTAGCCCGCCTCAAGATATTGACAGTGCTTCGGCACCGGTCAAGAAGGCTTCAGGCGGTAGCGTTGGTTCTGCTTCCAAACGTGCAGATGGTTGTGCCCAGCGTGGCAAAACCCGTGGAGTAATAGTCAAATGATGGCCTCACGCGGGATGGGCAACATCAGCCCATCCAAAATGCCCAAAGGTGTTAAGAAGGCACGTCGGGATGACACTGACTTCACTGAGTACAAAGAAGGTGGTGAGACTAAGTCCAAGGTAAATGAAGCCGGTAACTACACCAAGCCCGGTTTACGCAAACGTATTTTCAACAGCGTCAAAGCTGCGGCAATTGTAGGTACAGGCGCAGGGCAATGGAGCGCGAGAAAAGCGCAGGTCATGGCTAAACGCTATAAAGCCGCAGGTGGGGGATACAGAGATTGAAACCGCCGCAGACTTCCCTAAAAAATTGGGGCGATCAAAAGTGGCGCACCAAGTCGGGAAAGCCTTCGTCAAAAACGGGTGAGCGGTATCTCCCAGAAGCTGCGATCAAAAGTCTTAGCTCTGCGGAGTACGCTGCAACTACAAAGGCGAAGCGGGCGGGTAAGGCGGCGGGTAAACAGTTTGTAGCGCAACCAAAAAACATTGCAAAGAAAACAGCAGGGTTTAGATAATGGCAGTCACCTCTGGCGCAACAACATTTAACCTTGACCTAACAGAATTGGTTGAGGAAGCCTACGAGCGTGCTGGCTCGGAGATGCGCACGGGTTACGACTTGCGTACAGCGCGGCGTAGCCTCAACATCATGTTTGCAGATTGGGCCAGTCGCGGCATCAATATGTGGACGTTTGAGCCGGGCATCATTGACTTGGTTCAAGGGCAAAACACCTACGCACTGCCAGACGACACCATTGATCTGCTGGAGCATGTGATTCGCACGGGCGGGAACGTGGCGGCAACGCAGGCCGATTTGACCATTACCCGTATTAGTGTTTCTACCTACGCTACGATCCCCAACAAAATTCAACAAGCCCGCCCAATTCAAGTCTGGGTGCAGCGGTTCAACGGTCAGAATTCGCCCGTGAGCGCGACTCTGAGCACCACAATTACCTCGTCTTCCACCGATATTGTGTTGAGCAATGCTACGGGTTTACCCGCATCTGGCTTCATTAAAATTGACAGCGAGATCATCAACTACGGATATATAACAGGCAATACCCTGTCTAACTGTTTCCGTGGCCAGCAAAACACTACTGCGGCGGCTCACACTTCTGGAACAACTGTGTACTGGGCGCAAGTTCCAGCGGTCACAGTTTGGCCGACTCCTGACAATGCCCAGACGTATCAGTTTGTGTACTGGAGACTGCGCCGTACTCAGGATGCAGGTGGCGGTGTCAACGTCATGGACGTGCCGTTCAGGTTCATCCCCTGCATGGCGGCGGGTCTGTCGTACTACATTGCTGGAAAGATTCCTTCTGGTTTTGAGCGGATACCCATGTTGAAGGCCCAGTACGACGAAGCTTGGCAGATAGCGGCTGGCGAAGACCAAGAAAAAGCGTCTATTCGTTTTGTGCCGCGACAACAGTTTATCGGTTAACGTTAATGGGAAATAGGTTCGCCTCTGGTAAAAATGCGATTGCCCAGTGCGATCGCTGTGACCAGCGTTTTAAGCTAACGCTTTTGAAGCGTGAAGTCATCAAGGGGCGTAACTACGATCTTTTGGTGTGCCCAGAGTGCTGGGACCCAGATCAGCCACAATTGCACTTGGGCGAGTTTCCAGTAGACGATCCACAGGGTCTGCGTAACCCCCGTCCTGACCGAAGTTATGTAATATCTGGTTTACTGGCGGATGGTGAGTCGGGTGGTGGTAGCCGAATCTTTCAGTGGGGTTGGTACCCTGTTGGGGGCTCTAGGGCAAATGATGCTGGTTTAACGCCAAATAACTTGGTTTTAGGCGTGCAATTGGGTACAGTCACGGTAGCAACGACATAAGGAGTCAAGATGGACACGAAAACAGTAAAGAAAATTGCCGGTAAGGAAGTCATGGCACATGAAAAGCGTATGCACCCCGGTGCGAGAAAGATGGCTGCTGGCGGCAAAACTAACGACATGATGAAGCAATACGGGCGTGGCATGGCTAAAGTTATGGACCAAAAATCTGGGAGCAAATAATGGCTAAATTTAGTAAAAAAATGATGGGCAAAGAAGTTGGCGATGCCGCCACTTATGCCGTGCCACACACTATGAGTGGCAAATCTGTCAGCATTAACAGTGTTGGCAAATACCAGACTGACCCCAACAACATGAGCGCGGCTGAGTCTACCCCCGGTGGTATGCCTGCACGACGTGTATCTATGGGCAATCCAGCCCGAGATGATGTCAAAACCAGCGGCATCAAAATCCGTGGTACTGGCGCGGCTACTAAAGGCTTGATGGCCAGAGGCCCGATGGCATGAACTACACCGAGTTGTACAACACAATTCAGTCTTACACCGAGAATCAGTTCCCGGCTGTGTACCTTGCGAGTTCGAGTACTGTGTCTACAACGACACAGATCAATACTTTTATCACGCAGGCTGAACAACGTATATACAACTCGGTTCAGTTCCCATCTATTCGCAAGAACCAGTACAGCGCAATTACTGCAAACAACAAGTACGTGTCTTTGCCCAACGACTTCTTGTCTGTGTATTCTTTGGCGTTGGTGACAGGTGTTACGGGCGCTGATTTAGATACAGGCACGTTTGAGTATTTACTCAACAAGGATGTGAACTTCATCCGTCAGGCATACCCAAGTCCAAATGACACGGGCGAGCCAAAATATTATGCTTTGTTTGGCCCCACAATTGTCAGTTTAGCGATCACAAACGAGTTGTCTCTTATTCTTGGCCCCACGCCAGATGCGACGTACTACGTTGAGTTGCACTACTACTATTACCCTGAATCCATCACCACAGTGGCTTCTGGCCAGACATGGCTTGGCGACAACTTTGACACCGTGCTGTTGTACGGGTCTTTGGTGGAAGCCTACACCTTTATGAAGGGTGAGATGGATATCATTGCCGGGTACAACCAGAAGTACATGGAAGCGCTGGCTTTGGCTAAACGTCTGGGTGATGGTATGGAGCGCAGTGACGCATACCGCAGTGGGCAGTATCGGCAAGCGCCGCTACCACAGAATACTGGGGTTGTGTAATGGCATTCACAGGCAACTTTAGTTGCAACACTCTTCGATCAGGGCTGGCAAGCGGGTCGTTTGATTTCTCAACCGATGTCTTTTACTTGGCGCTGTACACCAATGCCGCCACACTTGACCAGACTACCACAGCGTATACCGCTACGGGAGAAGCAACGGGCGGAAATTATGCGCCAACTGGGTTGCCTGTTACTGCAACGGTTGGCACAGATACAACTTCATCTGGAAGTATTACATATATCAATTTCTCATCTCCCGCTTGGACGGGCGCAATCACTGCCAGAGGGGCGTTGATCTACAAAGCCGGGGCCAACGGCGCTGTGTGCGTGCTAGACTTCGGCAATGACAAGACATCTAGTGCAACTTTCACCGTGACGATGCCTGCTAACACCAGTACATCGGCACTCATTCGACTTGCTTAAAGGAGCAATCATGCTAGTAACCACGACAAAAGGCGACATGGACGATTCTTTGCTTGAAAAGCGGGAAGGAACCGTGGATAATGACAACGAACTGACCACATGGGTGGAGTATTGGTTAGAGGGCGAACTGGTTCACCGTTCCGCCCATGTGACTCTGAAAAAAGCGCCAGCCCTTGCCGGTGGCGAAACTGCTTCTTTTATATAAGGAAATATCATGGCAAACACTCAATCAATGTGCACATCGTTCCTTGGTGAACTGCTGTCAGCCCAACATCAGTTTGGTGCTTCGACTATTACTTCACGCGGTAATTTGACGTCTCCAACTGGGGATACATTTAAGGGGGCACTGTATTTGGCGTCAGCCACTACCAATGCTTCTAACACGGTATATACTGTTACCGGTGAGGTGTCTGGCACAGGTTATACGGCAGGGGGTGTTACAGTGGCGACCGTGACTACACCGACGGCAACCAACTCTTCTGCTACGGCAGGGGTAGGGTTTGTTACGCCTTCGGCTGATTTTGTCTTCACAACAGTTACCCTAACAACTGCGTTTGATGCGCTGCTCTTTTACAACAACACACAAAGTAACAAGGCAGTGAGTGTTCACACGTTTGGTTCACAGACTATT
>Ga0208975_1000741_pt1 | contig 15054 bp, 24 predicted proteins | sample GreLakmeER78MSRF_FD_187700 | JGI IMG/M metagenome (GOLD analysis project Ga0208975, IMG submission 187700) | Freshwater lentic microbial communities from great Laurentian Lakes, MI, USA - Great Lakes metaG ER78MSRF (SPAdes) | ecosystem: Environmental > Aquatic > Freshwater > Lake | place: Great... | reverse complement strand
TGGCAGGGTCTTGTCCATAAAAAATCCATCGGGTGTTTGCGTTTCTGTTTGCGTTTGCAAGTTGATGCCGGCGTTGCGTGCTTGCATTCGTGCGTTGTCTTTCTTTGCCTTGTAGAGCTGGCCGCGTCGTGAGTTGCATGGTTTGCAGGCTGGTACCAGGTTGTCGAGTGTGTCGGTTCCGCCGGCGTCGTGTTCGATGACGTGGTCGGCTTCGGTGGCTATGCCGCCACACCAGTGGCATGGGGGTTTGCTGGCGAGTAATTGCCGGCGTGCCTCTAAGTATTTTGGGTTTGATGTGCGTTTTGGCATTTGTGTTCCTTTCCCCCCACTAGCGCGCCCCCCCAGGGGGGCTTGCTGTCATGCTATTCGTTGGGTTGTCCGTGATGCTCACCCCCCGCGATTTCAGTATGTCTCTGTGGTTGCCGGATGTAGGACATCGTAGGACGGTCACCATTCGTATTTATGACGTTTAGACGCTGCGCAGTCGCTTTTAGGCAGACTGCTCGACCCAAGTCCCCTTGTTTTATACCTACCATCTGCAACTGATGATGAGGCCGTGCGCGTATTCAGTTGTAGCCGGCGTCTTAGTCTTTGAACCAGCGGGTGAGCAGTATGGCACTGCAAGCAATTAGTGACGAGTACCAGATGGCGAGAATCATTTTTTGCTTGATTGTCCTAGTAGTAGCCCTGTCATGAAGACGGCGAAAACCATGATGCACATGGATATGAACTCTGTCATTGTTCTAATCCTTTTAGATGATCGATGATGTCGTTTGCTTGCGTTTTTGTGAGGGTCAGAAAGTCTGGTGGTGTCTGTTTATGTTTTTTAGACAGGGCCATGATGTATGACTGCTGCTTTTCTGTGCATGGCTCATCGTTGTTTCGTTTGACCTTCGGCAGGTACGACACCGATGATTCTTGAACGGTTTGAAAGTCTCTCGGATCATGTGCGTTGCCTTTGGCTGTGCGTACTTCATCGGCACTGGCAAGTCCTGATTTGATGCCAAATCCCATATAACCCAGGGCACGGCCCAAAGCTGATGTGGCACCGTTGGGTTGCTCTGAATCCTTTGTGAATGGCGTGCGCCCTGGAAAGACTTCCCAACAGTAGGCATGCGTTGGTGTCGGGTCATCGTGTGTTCTGAACACTGTCACTGCACATTGAATATATGTGCGTTCAAGGATTGTGATAATCACTGGCGGGTCTTCAACAACGCGCAGGTCAGGATGGTCGAGTAGGGCTAGTTCCAGACGATGACGGACATCGACGTATTCGGACATGTCAAACGCCATGGCGGGATTGCCTTTCGAGTCGATCTAGTTCTGTTTCTAAGTGTCGAATGGTTTTTTGTGCATCGTCAATAATGGCTTTGTTCATGGCGCATTCGCGGTTCAGCATGTGGATTGAGTCAAGCAGCTCACATTGTCGGCAGTCCATCCGTGGGAATGAGTCAACGCCATAGAACGTGCATCGGACATCATGCCGGCGTGGTCGGTTTTCCATGGGTGGCATTATTCGGGGTCGTACACTTTCCATAACTTGCCGTACTGGTTGGTCAGTTCGTCAATGCGTTGTTTGAGCAGCTCTACTTGGCGCAGTAGGTCGTTGCGTTCGTTGATGACATCGGCCAGATGGTCACGCAATGTTCCGTTGTCGCTCATGCTCATATCAAGCCTTTGTTATACATGTCTGATGCTTGCTGTGCTGATTCGAAAATTGCCTGTGCCAGGGCACTGGGGTGGTCTTTCGCCGGCGCGGTCAATTTGCTAATGGCGTATTCAACGGCTTGGCATTCGTCAAAGCGCATTTGGGCTTCGAGTTTGACGGCCAACATGCCAAGGATTTGCATGGCTTCACTGTGCAACATTGGTGCCTGCCTTTTTTGCTTGACGCTTTGCTTTGGCTGCTTCTTTTTTGGCTTGCTCTGCTGCGTCTTCACGCAGGATTGCGATGGCTGGTTCGAGGCATAGGCGAATGACATCTGACATTCGTTTGCATCCCAGGTCGCCACCGATCATGCTGCAAAGCAGTCGGTAATCATCTGGTTTGATTCGTACGGCAATTGTGATGTCATGCCTGTCGGTCGGGTTTTTCATTTTGTTTCCTTTTTTCTGTTTGCAAACTTATTTGCAACGTCTTATTTTTATCACAAGCGGGTGTCGAGATTTGCATAGGTCATCGTTTAGGCCGTTGCAGTTGTTTTTGATGGCACCCCAACCGTAAAGCGAAACCGGATGACGATACCTTCCGCCTTCGGTGTGGCCGTGGTACGCAATGCGGTCCACGCCACGCGCTTGCTGTGCAAATGTAAGCAAATGCGCTTTGCGGTTGGGCGTGTGGTTCCAGTTGTCCCAGGTGCGACGGTAAATGCCAAAGGCAGTGACATAGGAACGCGTTGAATGCTTGGTGTTGTTTCCAGTTTCACATTGGGCAAGTTTGATATACCAGGCTTTTGGCATGGGGTGTCCCCATTCCGCTTGCGCCGGCGCAGCTGCACTTGCGATGAATAATGCCGTTGTGATCATGATTCGTCTAATCAACCTGTCGTGTCCTGATTGGCGGTCCCCAACTGGAATGAATGTCGTCGCGTTTGCATACGGCGGCTTCCAGTATCAGACCTGTTTCAAAATCTCGAAAGACTTGAACCAGTGTTAGTCGGTCATCTGACAATAGGGCATCGTAGATGTAGGTCGGCAGGATGGTCATCGGTGGTTCCACCACCACAGCAGTGCAATTGTAAACAATGCCCCTTGTACGGTTCCGTAGGTCATTGACCACCAAAAGATTGCATCGGGGCTCATATGGCTTCCTGACGCAATCTGTGGGCTTCTGCGATGCCGTAGGCGGTGACGGTGCAGACCATTGCTGGTGTTCCTGCGCTGGTCAGGCGTGTGGTGCCTGTGTACTCAATAAGTCCTAGCCGGCGTAGGTCGCTGCATCGTTTCCAATATCCAGTTCCGATGGATGCCATGCCGGTGCGTATGCCTGCTTCTTCGTCGGTCATGCCGATTTGGCTATCGGCGTAGCACAAAAGCAATTTGGCTAGTTGGCCTGTTCTGCGGATCATGACGTGCTTTGCGCCGTCACGGCTGGTGGTTGGGTCGCTGCTACGGAATAGCGGCAAATCTTCGAATGTCATGTCGGGTTCCTTTCGTGCCAGTTGATTGGCTCTGTGAGTATTACCGATTGCAAACAACATTGCAAGCATTTGAGAGTGTGCCCCACCGACCTGGAAAGAAAGGCTAGAAACCTGGTCGATGGGGCTGCGCTGCGCTGTCCTAACGCGCGCGATTTATTTGGTGGGCTTTGGTAGTGCGCGCCAAGCTGCTTCCAAGGCAACGTCATCTTCGGCGTGGCCACCGTTTGATTTGCTTGCAAGTTCAACATGGATCCAGCGACCATTTTTTGAACCACCATTGTCGGTGTCAGTCCATTTTTTCCAGCCTGGTTTGCCATTACGTGAGCAACGCCATCCCTGCCAGGTGCCGTTGATTAGGCCGCCGTAGTCGTGTACTTCTTCGATGCCTAGTTCTTTGTAGTACTTGACAAACCACAGCATTGCTTCAACAGCATCGGCGTGGCCTTGTGGGGTGTCTTTGAATCCGATGTCGGCTGCACGGCCTGTGGCGTGTACAGACATGCCCTGCCCATTGCGCATTTGGCGTACAACTAGGGTGCCAAGGTTTTTCATGCCCCAACGGCGACCGCACAGCTCGACAAAGCGTTCCGTGCCTTTCATGCGCTGATCAGCGGTCTTGTCGTAGCCGGTGTATTTCATGACTGGCTAGGTGACAACACGGCAAGGTTGTGACTGCCTGTATTTACGATGGCATAGACAGTTTCTAATTCATCAACAGTGATTTCAATGACGCTGTTTGCATCCAGTTTCAAACCGTTGGCGACTGTTACGCCGGCACCGCCTAGATACACGTCTGCGCCAGTAGCGCGAACATAAATGCGATTCGTGGCGTTGCCTGTTTCATAGACCTTGACGGCCGTGGTGGTCACTGTGTAGTTGGTGCTAATCATGGGGCTGGTGGATCCTTTGGTCTGTCTTTTAGGCCGTTGCCAGCAAGTACGCCAATAAGGCCGCCGGCAAGGGTCATAAGCATTGGTGAGAGTACTGCCCAGGCTTCGGCATCGTTAGGTGCCTGGTCAATGGGTTGCACAACAAATAACAGGCCGTAGAGCAGCGCACCGATTGAGATAACAAAAGCAAAAGTGAGACCGATGGCGACGGTCAAAATAATTCTTGCTTTGATTTGTTCGTTGGTCATTTTTTCAGCCACAACGGCCACCCCCTATTTGTACAGCTGTGCCAATGGTTTCGGGTGCTTTGTTTTTGATGCGTTCGCAATTCACGCGAGTACGGTCCGCGCAACTACTCAGGACGAGGGAAGTCAATAGCGTCAGGGATAGCAGCGATTTCTTCATCTGTCATCTCTCTTTCAGTTGTCTCGCCTGTTAGGCAGTCGTATTGGTGGATTGTTGGTTTTGGGTCGCTCATGGTTTTCTGTATCCAAAAATAGTAATAGTGCCGGTGATGTTTCCTGATGCTGGGAACAAATAAAGCCCTGTGTAAGCCGTAGTGGTTGTCACAAACTGGTTTGCGTAGGTAATGAGGCCACTGTCGCCTGCGTAAGATTGTCCTCTTGATTCGGTGCGTACTCCTGAAACATTTGGTTGAAAAATAGTTGTTTGTGAGTTGCTGTATTGCGCTGCTGTTGTGCCGTGGTTTGCGTTGAACCAAACCGTGCCACCAGTGCCGTTGAAGTTTGTAAAAGCAGTAGTCCAATACCAGCCGACACGCTCATAGACAGCGCTTGTGTCTTTGGTATTTGTGCCTGTCATAAGTTGGAAAGATGAGTTTGTTGAACCACTGCCGTAAAGCGTGGTATGCACTTCATAGTTGGTATAGCTACTGCTAAAACAATTTGACATTTCGACGCCAGTCGAACCACTGAATGTGGTGCTTGCCACCAGCCATAAACCAACGGCATTCATATCGGATGCGTTTAGCACATCGCCACTGGCAAAAACAGGGTAAGTCATGAGGTCATCCTAGTAAGTCAGTGCCATCAAGGGTGGATTGGTTGAGAATAAAAACAGCGGCCCAACGTGCTGAACCTTCAAGAGTTGTCACCCAGGTGCCAGGGGTTACAGAATGCGAGATGCGCGAAGTCAGCATGTAATTAGTAATTGCATTGCCGGTTGGCGGTGTGACTTGCAATGTGAAACGGTCAAACAGTTCTAGGTCTAGCGTCGTAGCCCATGATGCGTCAGGCGACACAACAACTTCGGTCGGGGACGCCAACGGATAAACCTGGCCACCCCAACCAGACACGATTTGTCCTACGGAAGTAGCAGAAGACAAAGTGCCAAGAACGGTGCTGAGAGATTCCCGCGCTGATCCATAGGTGCTGACGCTGGTTGAGTTAGTGACTGTGACTGTGCCGGCGGTTGTGCATGACACGTCTGCAATGTTTCGCATTGAGTCGCCGGCGTATTGCAGCTGTACATCTGTGCCTATGCCGTTGCCTGAGAAGGCGACGCCGTTTCCGTATTGAGCTTGTGACACAATCGACTTTGTTTGGGTGCGTATTTGGTTGCGGGTGTAGGTGGTGACGATTCCTGCTTTGTTTGCAAATAAGAATCCATATTCGGAATCGGCAGCAATTTGCAATTGTGATGTTGCGGTCGAAAGGTCAGGGGGCAGGTCAAGGACTGTTTGCGTTCCTGCAAAACTGGTCATGGATGTTGAAAACGGTGTGTAGCCAATGATGCGCGTTTCGCGTTGTGATGTGGTTTCTGACAATTGGTTCAAGCTGTACTGGTAGATAGTTGATGCTTCGGTTGGTGTCAGCACTTTGTTGAAACTGGCAAAGTGCTGGAACTCGCCTCTGAACAATGAGATTTGCTCATCGGTAAAAGCACCAAACAATGTTGAATAGCCCAGGCGTGTTGGGGCTTCTGGTAGACCGTCAATATAAAGAAGGCCTTCGTCTGTTGTCCTGCTGTATGTAAAGACAATGTGGTGGTTTTCTGATATGTCTTGAACGCTGCTAAACCATTCATAGCCGATAGTGGTTGTGCGAATACGAATTTGGTATTTGCCTGCGCTGGCACCAGTTGTGTTTTGGAACATTTCAAAAGACAAACCATTAGTGGCAAAGGTGATTGATGAACCAGTTGCACTGACTTGATTGTTGCGAGTCCAAAAGGCAAAAGAGACGTCACTATATGTTCCCCATGGCACTGGCAGAACAACCGAAGCACCTGACGTCAAGTTGTTTGCACTGCCGGCGCAAGTATCAGGAATACCACTGGCAAGGGACTGGACTTGATAAACGATATTGCTGCTAGTGATTGGTGTTGCATACGTGCCGGTATCAGTGAAAGTGGCGATAGCCCCGCTGCCAATAATGGGGTCATCCATTTTCCAAAAGTGTTGGGCACCTAGGTCACTGATATATCGAGATGACCAGACTGGTGGCATTGGTGCAGCACTTAGCAAACTGAGAGCGTCAAAACAAGACAACGTGACTGTGGAATCACCGCCGGCGTCTGTCCATGTTGGTGGCCATCCGTCGATGAATCCGCGAAAGACTGGATAGGTGGTGGCACCGTAGGTGGCTTCTATTTTGATTTGCCGGCGTGGCAGTAGTTTTCCGTAGTAGGTGCCTGATGTGTAGAAAGGGTCATATAGGCGTTCGCGGTTGTTGAGTACGACGGTGGCTGAACCTGTGATGTTGCCCCAGTCATCTGATCGGCCACGGTCGGTGGACATTGATCGGACGCTGCTGGTGATGTCGGTCCAGGTTGGTGACACTACATAGGGGCCATCGTTGAATGCGACGGATACTTTGGCAACTGGAAATGGCATTACGGCCGTGCCAGTGCGTTGCCTGTGCGACGCTGGTATGCGTTGAGTACGTCTGCTACTTGTTTGCCGATTGCTACTGGATCACCGACGCCTGTATTGACTGTCACTGATGGCACGCCTACGTCTTTGTAGTTGGATGGGTTTGCAATTGTTGGTGCTTTGTTTTGAATGCTCATTGTGCGGTTCACGCTGAGATAATCCAGTTTTCCAAACTCTTGGAATGGTTTGCCTGGTGCAAGCAAGTTGCCTGCTTTGATGACAAGGTTGCCGGCATCGACTACGGCGTTGGCCATAAGAATGAAAGCGTTTGCAATTGTTGATGTGAAGTCAAGTACTGCTGCGGTGATGTAGGCAAAGTCTTCTTTGTCGCGTAGCAAGCCAAAGACTGCTGCAATGTTGATGAACAACAAACCGAATGCTGCGGTGAGTGTTCCAAGACCTGCCGCACCAATACCGGCTGACACTGTGCCTAGACCGCCTACGGCGGTGCTAATTGCTGAAATGGTTGATGCAATGCCAGAAATGATTGCGAGTCCTTTGAATGCGACGCCAAGAGTGACGACGGCAGCTGCGAAGTCAAGTGTGGCCCCTGTGGCACCGTCTGCTTCGCGGTACCAGTTGAAGATTTGACCGCTGGTTTCTTTGAGAGTTTTGCCTAGACCTTGGCTGCCGATTGAATCAACAAACTTTTGGATGACAGGCAAAATGCGAGACTGAATAAAAGCCACCATCTTTTCAAAAATGGGCAATAAGGCGTAGCCGATTGACTCTTTGGTTTCGTTGATAGCCACTTTGAGACGGTCCATACGGCCCTGAAACGTGTCGGCTGCGGTAGCAGCACTACCCGCATAGGTTTTGCCCAATGCTTGCAAAATCTCATCAAGGCTCTTTTGGTCTTTGACCATTTGCTTGACTTCGGGTGACAGACGCGCCAGCGCGCCCATGTTGCCGCCCAGGGCCTTAGAAATACTGTCAGTCACTTGGCTCAGGCTCTTGCCACTGCCCCTAGACACGTCTAGCGATAATGCAAGCAATTTCTGTGCTTTGGTGATGTCCTTCGTACCCCTGACCAACTTGGAAAGTGACGGCCTCAACTCATCGTCGGCCACACCGTTAGCCAACGACATTTGCAAAATAAAATCTTCCGTAGATTTCACCTGGGCATCAGTCGCTCTTGTCGTAACTTTCAACTGGCGCGCAAGCAACGCAGCCGATTTCTGATCCTCAGCAGCAGCCATTGCAAACTTTGCGCCGGCAACGGCTAGACCACCCAAAGCAAGACCAACAGGCAACAAAGCGTTTTTGAGTGATGTGCCTACCTTTGCACCTGCTTTTTCTATTTCGCCAAATGCCTTTTCGGCTTTTTTGATTCCGCGTGAATCGAAATCTGTGATGATTGGAATATTGATTGCCATTAGTTTTTGACCTTTATATTGCGTCCAACAGATCGCATAATTTTTTCTACCAACCGGCGCAGTTCATATTGCATGTCTGGTCCTGCCTGATCGTAAGCACGCCACATGGCGCGAGATGGTGCGCCGTAACGCTCACCCAATACTTTGATCATTTGGTCGCCAGCCTTTGAATTTGATTGACCACTGGCGTCAAAAAGCACAGCTGTTTTATCGGTCCAGCGAATACCAAATGCGGCAAGGTTTTTTGTATACCCGCCGATTGTGCGTGGGCGTTTGCCAGATACATAGGGTTTGATTCGGTAGCCAGCTGCACCGTTCACCCATGGCAGCAACGATCCGCCAAATCGACCGTATTGATTGCGGGGTGTCCAGGCTCGATACCAGCCCGACATTGGCGCACGTGCTGGCACAAGGAATTTTGCTTCATTGACAATTGGCGCAACAATGTCTGCATATTCATGGGTAATGCGACGGCGCAACTGTTTGTCAATTGAATTCAATTCGGCCAAAGCAGATTTGACGCCTACAACTCTGATGCTTGCCGATGTCGTCATTTTGATTGTTCCTTCAATACCTTGGCGACCGTTGCCAGGTCGTCAGTGTCAAATGGTACATCGGGTGGCCACCAATGTACGGCGACCAATAGTTCTGCTAAGGCTCTGCGGTAGGTACCGCGACCGTAGGGTTTTCGGGGCCTACGTCTTCGGGTTCGATGTTGATTATCTGATCTAGGTAATCATCAAAAACAATTGGCACGGTGATGCCGGCACGCTTTGCCGATTCATATGCCAAGTATGCAAGCCATTCAATGTGGATGTCGCCGGCTAACTGGCCAGCACCGATTTTATATTTACGTTCAAATGCAACGATGGATGCCATGGTCGTGGTGACCGTGTATGAACCATCTACGGTTTCGACGTTTAGTTTGATTCTCATGTCGGGTTTCCTTTTTGGTTGAGATTAGACGACGGCTGTTTCGACGATTGTTCCACCCTGGAACGAAATGTCGATGGATTGAATCTCGCCTAAAGCTGCGTTCATGATTGGCAGCGTTTCGAGATACGCATTGGAAACTGTCCAAATCTTGTTTCCGACAGTAGTTCCTTCTTGAAGAACCACGGTTGTTTGCGTTCCGACAAGTGCTTTGAGCGTTGCATACACTTCGGACGCGCCGTAGGTCATGTACAAGGTTGCGGTGCATTCATTGTCCTGCAAAGTTGAGCTGTACACGCGGGCAACATTTCCAAAAACCGAGGTGTCCTGTGCAGTATTGGTTTGGGTAAGCGTTGCAGCTGTACAAAATCCGGTGAGCGCCACGGCGTTCACCTTGAAGACTGGGTTTGAAAGATAGATGCTAGTTGCCATTGGGGTTCTCCTCTGTTGGTTCTGTTTTAGCAGATTTTGTGGCTTTGTTGTCGGACTTGATGAATCCACCGTCTAGCAATGCTTCGACGTTGATTCCTTCGTCAGGTATGAACTCATCGCCAGGTGTGCCGACAAGTTCGCTAACGATGATGTATTTGCTCATGATGTTTGCACTTTCATTTTGATAGTGAGATCGTAGGCGGCCAGGTCTTGACCACCGATGGAAAGGCTAATGGGTCGGCCGTCTGTTACTGCGACACCCTTGTTGAGTAGCAATGCACAGTTGGCTAGTACGTTGCGTAACGCATCAAGGTTGGCAGGGCCGATGGTGATGACGCGTACCGGCACATCTAGTTCTGCGATGTTTGCGTTGTATGCAATAAACGTGGGGGCATCGATGAAGACGCATGGCGGGTTGATGTTGCGTGGATCAGTGACGACGCGCATGCCTGTGATGGTTCCAAGACTGGTTGCCAGATTGTCAATACCAACATTGAAAAGGTCGGTGTAAGCCATTAGGCGACCTGTGGTCTGTTGATGCCAAGTAGTTGCATGACCATTGGCGTGACGCCGTTTGCTGGTGGTGTCCCCATGCCATCAAAACTGGCTATGGCGTTATAGGAACCGCGCTGTCTGAAATAGGCCGCAGCAATCATGATTGTTCCTAAAAGAACGTCGCTTGACGGCACAGTTGTTTGCGAATCAGAAAGATATCCGGCTTCTAATCTGCGACGATATGCAAAAGCGTTTGCGGCATTTGTAGCTCTTGTAAGCGTTGTTCCATCGTCTGCGCCTGTGAGCGTCAGGCCAAGATAACTTTCCACCATTGCCGTGGTTGCCCAGGTGCAGGAAACAGTCCACGTGATTGTTCCTGTGGCCGTGGCAATGCGATTGACATCAGATGCGGTTTTTGCAAACAACACTTGATTGGCGATGGGCACTTGGCCATCAAACAGCAAGTTGCCTTCGGTGTCTGTGCCTGTGTAGAGGTATTGGGGCAAGGCATACACGGTGTATGTGCCATTGAAAGTTGCATCGACAGATGCCACCGTGATGCTTTGCCCAACCTCGATATCGCTATCGGTCAGCAGTGTAAGCACTGCGTAGTTGTCAAGCAGTTGCTTGAATGTGACTGTATAGACCGCCATGGGCTGTCCGCCCTTCGGATTATGCCTGGGTGATCTTGCGGATCATGCTTGACACGGCCGCAAATGTACTTACATAAGCATGCACTGAGAACAAACGTGACAATGTTGAAGGCTGGTCCACGCTCATGATCCCGCGCATGTCCTCATAGTACTCAAAGGCTTTGTTTGCATTTGTGATGATCATGGTCTTTGCAGCAAAGTTGCTGTCAACGACGATTTCCAAACCAAGTGGGTTTGAGCCGGTCCATGTAGTTGCGTTTCCGCCACCAAGTGCGTTCTGTCCTTGAAGACCAGGTGATCCCAAGTATGGGAACACTGGGCGGTTTGAACCGTCAACAAGCTGTCCCATTTGACCCCAAACATCTGGTGACACGAAGATTGTGTCAGGGAAGAAGTTGGTGCCGCTTGATACGTCAACTGCTGCGTCGTAGATGGACTTCATCAAGTCGGTTGTGGTTCCGTCCCATACGCCTGATGAGTTTGCCGCAGTGAGCAATGCGTCGGCGGCGATGTCGTCTGTTTTCAGCATCAATTCGCCGATGAGGTCATTGAGAATCAATTCCATTGCGCCAGGCGAAGTGAAGTCAACGTCTTGGCGAGAAAGGCTTACTTGACCGGCCACGGTGGTCTTGCTGATTGTGTTGCTTGCAATGACCATGGTGGTTGCTGACACTGCGTCAAACTCTGCTGATTGTGCAGCTGCACTTGTGTGCGTTGTGATGGTTGGGCGCACGAATGTCTTTTGCTGACCGCCGTCCGGATACGCACGTGCGCCCAGGCGGTTGACAACTGGACGGACAAAGTTGATATTTTGCACAAGAGGTCCAAGCACGGGCACTGGCAAGAGGCCAGGTGTATTCGTGGTGGCCACATCGCCAGCGGCGGCTTGCAATGCGGTCTGATTCTCTGATTGCCATTCGGCTACGGCTGCGTTTACTTTTGCAAACGTGTCGCCACCGATGTGGTATGCGGCCATCCAGTCAGCAGCTGATGGCAAGGCAAACTTGCGCTTTGGCTGTGCAGGAAGTGATGGTGTAGGGATTGCTGCGGCCTCGATGGCTTCTGCTGGTGCTGGTGTTGCTTCCACTTCGGTTGTCTCCTCGACTGGTTCTGTGGTTTCTGGATTTGTGTCGGGTTCTGTTTCCGCTGACGCGGCCACATCCGTGATGGTAGCACCACTGAATGCAGGAATGGGGACAAGTGACAATTCGAGCCAGTCGGCTGCGGTGACGGTCATGCGACCGTCTTTGTCTCTTGTCGCAGAAATGATGTTGACGCCTACGGATACATCCATGACGCCATCGGCTGCTAAGACCAATGCTTCGTCGCCTAGATCGGTGCGACTGATTTTCATGCTTGCAAGCATTCCTTCGGGCGTGTCAATTCGTTCGGTGACGATGCCCACTGGTTTTGATGCGTCGTGGTACATGAAGACGCGTGGTGCTTTGCCGTCAATTGGTAATGAGCCTGGCAAGAATTGCACTTCGGTGCCATCGCTAACAGTTGCGTACTGGTTATACGGAACGGCTATTGCGTCAATGCGGCGTTCGCCTGTGGTGTCGCCTTCGGCTGCGGTGACTGTGATTCGGTCAGTTGTAAAACGGATCATGCAAGTTCCTCTTGTGTGTTTTCGGCTGGTTCATTGATGTTGATGTTTGAGTCCATCAGGATGGTTTCACCTAGATAGTCATCTACGTCAAACTCTACGCAAGTGCCGCGGGGAAGTATGGCATCTGACGAAAGGGTGCTTGCAATACATTCTGCAAACACTTTTGTGCCAAACATCCACATGTCCATGCGAGCCTGCTCTGATGACTGATATGAATACGATCCAGTTGAGACACCCAAAAGGTACGGCGGGATGTTCATTAGTCGTGCAATGTCTAGCGCAGAATAGTTTGCAGATTCAATGAGCAACATTTTGTCCGGTGTGGCACTGGTTGGTTCGTAGGTCAAAAACTCATTTAGTGCAGCTGTCTGATTTGACGCACGTGCAGCATTGAACGCTGATGCCAAATCTGCCAATTCTGATGCACTCAAAGGTTCGCCACCGGTCTGCTTCAAAATGCCCGATGGAATGGCTGATGCTGCATTGCGCAAACGGCTGGCCTGAATCTCCAACGCTGTTTCAATAGTGCTTGCAGATGAATAGATGGCACCTTGTACAGGGCTGATGAATTGCACAAGGTTCACAGGGTCGATTTCGCCGCCTTGGAAATACACACTGTTTGAAGGCGCAAAAAAAACGGGACCCTGCTGATCAGTTGTGGTTATTGAGCCCATTGGAAGACGTTGAAAACTCGCGGGAAAGCCATCTTGGGTCCTAGAAGATATGTACCACATAGCCCTTCCGAAAAATAGAAGGTCATCCAGCGTCCATGCCATAAGCGTTTCGTAAGGGATATTTGGGTCGGGTCGGCGTAGCCAAGAACGTGGTGCAAGTTCAATTTCTTCCATTTCACGATCAATTTCGTTCCACTGTTCGCGGTACATCTTCAAACCCATGGCACTGATAACGGAACAGTGCAAATCCCGGGCACGGCTGACGGCTGCAACTTGCATGGCACGGTTGCGGGCTTCGCCTTCCTGGTAGGCGTAGTAATTGCCGATCATGCCGACGCCACCGTTGGTCGGTGCGTTGCCACCGTAGGTGCCACCAACGGCTGCTTGTTTTTCAACGGCAGGGCTAATTGCTGCTTTGTTCACTTTGTTGAATAATGCCATGAGATGCTTTCGGTAGGTGGTGCCTGCCTGCCCGACACAGACAGACACCTAGCGTGAGTGTACTTACCCTGTGATGACCAGCATGGGTTTTGTTGCTTGCTTTGGTTTGCTGACAAGTGCCACGGCCCACGCCATGCACCGGCACAACTCGATTGGGCCTGGCGATTTTTGCGATGACAGAACAACGCCTTGCGCCGTTTTAGTAATGACCGCACGACATACATGTTCTGCAAGCATTTTTTCACCGTTGTGGCGCACCTTGCCTTCAAGAATCATTGACCTGACCAGGCTAGAAAAGCGCAACAGTTCGCCGTAGCCAACAGTCTGGTATCGGCGTTGAAGATTCATGGGTAGATGGATTTCTAATGTTGGTGTGATGGCCAGCTGCACTTTTTGGTCAGCCATGATGCGTTCAATGTGTTCCCACATTTCATTTTCCGTTTGCACCACAAATGCAACCTTGACCATGGCTTGATTATCAACGACGGCTGCATGCACCCCGACATAGCGCGCATCGTCAACAGATGAGTCAACGGCCAAGATAGACGGCACGCCAGTAGGAAAATCTTCGGTGGTGATATGGGAATCCCATTCGGCCGGCGTAATCCACGCGCCACGTGCAGACACCCAAAGGTTCAAGTGAGCGCGCAAAAATGAATCCTTTTTAGAGACAGACCGTAATGCTTGCAAAGTGATGGTGGTACCCAAGGCAGGGTTTGCCCAACGCCAATACTGTTCGTCTCGATAATCGACGCCTGGTGGCATAGACCATTCAGCGAAATACAACAGACCGCGTTCGCCGGCATCAATGTTTGCCAGTGCCTGTTCGCGTAACTGAATCATTGTCAAACTGGATTCGTCGCCGGCGGTGGATGCCATCCATAGCAGTGGTGATCGTCTAGCGATTTGTGATGGTCGTAAAGCGTCGTCAATGACGGCTGCATCAATGTCCCAAAGTTCGTCAACAACGATCAGGTCGTGTGATCCGCCGTGCAGGTTTTTTGTGGCTGCCCTGATAAGCCATTCGGATTTTCCTACGGTCACGGATTTACGGCCGACAGCGGCCATTTGTTTGCCACCAAATTGCTCAACTAGTACGTGCGCAAGCTGCGCAAAGATTGCTTCGGCACGGTCAAGTTTGTTTGCAACAGAAAGCACAGACTGTGGTTCGCCGCGCATTTCTGCGTAGTCAGTCATCCACCAACCAATTAGCGCAACCAGTGCAACGGACTTGCCTTGTTGACGCGCTGTTGTGGTCAAAGCTTCTCGAAAGGTCAAAGAGTAAGGGTCGCCGGCATCGTCGCAAGTCAAAGCACCATTGATGGCGTGAACCTGCCACGGCATGAGATCAACAGACATGTGACGCTTTGCCCAGGCTTGTACAAGTGGCCCAAAAGTTTTCCCCCCAACACCGATCGTTTCCAGTCGGGGTTGCTCACGGCCGATGTTTGCATCGCCTAAGTCGATCAGACCAGTTCCGGCTAGTTCTGGCTGGTTCTCGAAAGATAAGACATTGCA
>Ga0208975_1000739_pt1 | contig 15071 bp, 21 predicted proteins | sample GreLakmeER78MSRF_FD_187700 | JGI IMG/M metagenome (GOLD analysis project Ga0208975, IMG submission 187700) | Freshwater lentic microbial communities from great Laurentian Lakes, MI, USA - Great Lakes metaG ER78MSRF (SPAdes) | ecosystem: Environmental > Aquatic > Freshwater > Lake | place: Great... | reverse complement strand
TCCAACAATTTGTCGCAAAAGGCCCGAACCAGCCCGAACTGGCCGTAATTAGTCATGACCAGCCAAGACTGGAAACCATGATCCCAGATCATGCCGGCTCACTAGCTGGACTTGTGGGGGACATGGCGAAGAAGGTGCTGCAGATTGATTTGATGCCTTGGCAAATACATGCTCTTGAAGGGATGCTTGCGGTTGACGCCGATAACAAGTTTGTGCATCGCTCAAGCCTCGTTTCGGTTGCCCGTCAAAATGGCAAGACCACGATTATTCAAGCGTTAATTCTATTTTGGTTAGTCGAGATGCCAAAGATACGTGGCGGTAAGCAGACCGTGGTATCTGGTGCCCACCGACTCGACCTCGCCTGCCTTTTGTTTGATGATTTGAGCCCGATTTTATCTGAATATTACGGAGCCAAAATCGTCAAGTCGTACGGCCGTTATCAGGCGACCATGCCAGATGGCAGCAAGTGGTGGGTCAAAGCATTGAAGCCAAACCAAGGTCATGGTATGTCAATTGACCTGGTGATTGTGGATGAGCTGTTTGACGTCAACCCCGACTCTGTGGAAGGTGGTCTGTTGCCGGCACAGCGTGCGCGCAAAAATCCTTTGGCGTGTTTCTTCAGCACAGCGGGCACCGAGGAATCCGTGTTGTTCGCGCGCTGGAGAGAGGCTGGCATTCGAGCGATAGACAAAGGCGAACCGTCAACGATGTACATGGCGGAATGGTCACCCGACCCAAGCCTTGACCCGCTGCATCCAGCATCATGGGCATGGGGTAATCCTGCATTGGGTCACACGTTGGACATGGACACGATCAAGCAGGAGTCAACTAACCCTGATCGTGCGTCGTTCTTGCGCGCATCCCTAAACCTATGGGTAAGTGTTGTGCGCGGTTGGATTGAGCCTGGGCGTTGGCCGTCCTTGGAATACACAGGGGATATCCCTAGCGGTGGCGTCGTGGCAATCGAATCGTCGCTGGACGACTCCCGATACAGCGCGACCAGATGCGTCAACTTGTCGGACGGTCGGGTGCTTGTCACCGTTGCGTTCATCGCCGAGTCAATCACAGAGCTGTGGGACAACGTGCAAGAATTAGCCAAAGACCCCACGATTAGGTTTGCCTTGTCGCCGACCGTAGATGCAACGTGCCCGCCGAACATCGAGCGCCGCCGAGTGGTCGTTGGGTATGCAGAACTTGGACGGTTTACACCGCTTGCCAAGAACATGATCGCCGAAGCGCGACTATTGCACACGGGAGAAAAACTGCTTGCCGAACATGTCCAGCGCGCTGTTGCTGTTCGCACCGACAACACGATCGTGCTCTCAAGCAAGCGGAGTCCAGGGCCGATCGAGTTAGCCCGAACAATGGTCTGGGGAATTGGCATGTGTGCGCGACCAGTTAGTTCGGGTAAACCCATGCTCGTGGCCGTCAACCAGTAACATTCTCGTCGGCGACCGCACGCTCTAGCCTTTTGTCGGAATCGGATTAGTCACGTGCGGTTGCCACCTATAAACGGGTCAAGTGTGTCATGCTCTAGGTATGGGATTATTTGATCGCAAAATAAACAAGGCCGCAATCTCGCCGCCACCTGCCAAAGCTGCAGCTGCAGGAGCAGGACTTAATTACGCATCAAACAACGCTGGCGTCAACATGATCGGCCAGTACTACACCTACCAAGAAGGCGAAGCCCGCAACCGCGCTGTACAGGTAGCCGCCATAAATAGAAGCCGCGATCTTATGGCTTCGGTCATCGGATGCATGCCACTCAAGATGTACACAGAACAATGGAACGGTGACGAGATGGAGAAGATTTATCTTGCTCCTCGATCATGGCTCCGCCGTCCCGATCCTGATGTGCCTTACAACTTCCTTATGTCTTGGACATTTGACGACTTGTTTTTCTTTGGCCGTGCGTTTTGGTACATCACATCACGCACCGCCGATGGATATCCGGCATCGTTTACTCGACTGCCTGCTGGTTCAGTTACGACGCAAGACATGGCTGGCCCAGTTTGGTTCGCACCGTCTAAACAAGTTTATTTTCAAGGTGGAGAATTAGACCCAGCAAACTTGGTGCAAATACTTAGCCCAACTCAAGGACTAATCTATTCAGGAACACAAGTTGTTGAAACCGCGCTAAAAATTAACGACGCACGAACACGAAACGCATCTTCAAGCATCCCAGCTGGAGTACTGAAACAAACTGGTGGCGAACCACTAAGCGCGCAAGAACTAGCCGATCTTGCTGCATCATTTAACGCCGCGCGAGCAACAAATCAAACCGCTGCGCTAAACGAGTACTTGTCTTACGAGCCAACAACAATGTCACCAGACAAGATGCTTCTTATTGAGTCAGCAAACTACAGCGCTCTTGAGGCGGCTCGTTTGTGCAATGTCCCCCCGTACCTTGTCGGTGTATCAACGGGTTCATATTCTTACCAGTCATCGCAACAAGCCCGCGCAGACTTGTACATTTTCGGACTCAAAATGTATGCCGAAGCAATCGCCGCAGCGCTTTCAATGGACAACGTGCTTCCACGCGGAACCTACGTCGAGTTTGACGCAGAGTCTTATTTAGAAGAAAACTACATGGCCGACAAAATGGACGAACCTACCTACCAAGAAAACACTCAAGAAGGATTAGCAAACCGATGATCAAATTAATTGCAGGAGACTTTACGCTTGACGCTGCCAAAGGCGACGCACCACGACGCACAATTTCGGGAACCGCTGTTCCCTACAACGTGCCGGCAACGGTGTCGGATGGAACTTCCGTCATCTTCCGTCCAGGCTCATTGCCAGTTGAAGGCAAAGCACCACGCCTGTTTATGTACCACGACGCTTCAATGCCAGTCGGTGTTGTAACCGAGCGCGTAGATACCGAACAAGGAATGATGTTTAGCGCCAAGATCAGCGCCACCAGCCTTGGCAACGATGCGCTAGTTATGGCTGCCGACGGAACCATTGACCAAGTATCTGTTGGCGTAAACCCAACTAAGTTCTCATACGACGAAGATGGAACAATGATTATTGAGGCTGCTCAATGGACAGAGCTTTCGCTTGTTCCAATCGGTGCGTTCGGTGATATGGCCAACATCGCCACCGTCGCAGCGAGTATCCACCAAGAGCCCGAAGAAGTAGTGTTAAATGAAGAAGTAGTCCCAGAACAGGAGATAGAACCCATGTCAGAAGCAACCGTTCCAGCAGTTGAGGCAACCATCCCAACCGCACCAATTTTCGCACAGGCCAAGCGCAAGTTTGACTTGCCAACCCCAGGTGAATACTTGGCCGCAATGCACATCGGCGGAGAAACTTTCCGCAACGTTGCAGCAGCAACACAAGAATTTATCAAGTCAAAGCAAAGCGCACTCGAAGCAGCTGCAGGCGACGTACTGACTACCGACACTCCTGGTCTTTTGCCAGTACCAGTTCTTGGGCCAGTTTTCCAAGACTTGAACTTCATTCGTCCAGTTGTTAACGCAATCGGCGCACGCGCAATGCCAAACGGCGGAGCATCAAAAACCTTTATTCGCCCAACGATCACCACGCACACAAGTGTTGGAACACAGTCAACTGAATTGTCAGCTGCATCTGCGACAACAATGGTTATTGCGTCAAACACAATCAGCAAGACAACTCTTGCCGGTCAAGTAACGCTCTCAATTCAGGATGTTGATTTCACCGACCCAGCCAGTCTCCAAATCATCCTCAATGACTTACTCGGCGAATATCTCATTGCCAGCGATAACGTCGCAGCAGACGCAATCGTTGCAGGCGGAGCAGCATCAGGCGCAACATGGACAGTCAACCAGACTGACCCATCAAGTTTGATCACAGCTCTTTACGGCGCTGCAGTCAACATCCTGACCGAAACCAACTTCCTACCTGACACAATTTTCGTCAGCCCGAACGTTTGGGAATTGCTCGGCCGTCAGTTGGACGTGGACAAGCGACCTGTATTCCCGTACACGGGCGCAGCAGGACTTATGGGCGTAAACGCAATGGGCGTAGGCGGAGTAACACAAGCAAACGTATTTAACCCATTTGGGTTGAATTTAGTGGCTGACCGCAACTTCGCCAGCAACACCATGGTGGTAGCTCGTGCTCAAGCAATCGAGTTTTATGAGCAGATCCGTGGGCTCATGTCAGTTGAGTTGCCATCTACTCTCGGCAGGAATTTCTCCTACGCAGGGTACGTTTCAACGTTCATCGCAGACGCCACACAAGTCCAAAAAATCGCGCTGGCCTAGTCGAGAGCGGAGCATCCGCTCATGGCTACCTACACAGTTACTAACAAGTACCTGATTGACAATTTTGCCGTACTGCAACTCCTGACCCCCAGCGAGATTGCAGTCGGCAGTTCAATCACGGTTGCTGGAGTTGACGCAACATTCAACGGCACGTACACCGTGCGCGCATTGCCACAATATTTGTTTATTGGCATTGATACCGAAGGCGATCTGCTTTACGACTATCAGGTGCCAATTGCCGATCAAGTGCTTTACGCCAAAACCGCAAGCGATGTCGAGCGTGTCGCCGCGTCTGGCACCGTTGCTTATGACCCTGTATGCACATGGGTGACCGCCGCGCAGGTCATGTCATTTTTGGGCATAACCATAAGCAACCCATCGGACGATTACACGTTGCTCACGCAGTCGGTGTCGGCTGGCAACCAGTTCTGCTATCGCAGGCGTCAGGAGTCCTCGTATATCGACTCGCTAAGCGTCTCACCGGGTGGTGACGTCACATTGGGCACTTTGATGTATTGCGCCGCTCTATGGCGCTCTAGGGGCTCAATAGAGGCAACCTACGCCACGTTTGACGGCATGGGCTCGGCACCACAGCAAAGCCTAACCCCAATCGTCAAGCAGCTGCTTGGCATCCCCCGTCCAGCGGTTGCCTAATGTCCTACACCGACCTGTTTAACGAAGCGATTGATGACGTAACCGCAACGCTCACAGCTGTATCAGGATTGCGCGTCATAAACGACCCAACCAAACTTGTGCCTAATTGCGTGTACTTGGACGCACCAAACTTCACCACGTTTGCTGGCAACGGCAACATTGTGCGACTCGAGTTTCCTGTCAAGGTGATTGGCTCTGGGCCTGCAGGTCTGCCGGTGCTTCGCTCAATCTTGGGCATTGTCGCAACCGTGCTTGGCTCGTCAATAATTGTGATGGCTGGCCGTCCGTCAAGCCTTGAAATCGGTGGCGCGTTGTACCCGTGCTACGACCTTGACTGTGCCATCCAAGCCCAAACCGCATAATCCACAACTAAGCAACACGAATCATCTACTATCAAGAAAGAACTTAAGGAGCACTAAATGCCAACATCAACTTACCTCTCGAATCCAGTTGTATTGATCGGCGCGACTAGCGCGTCAACGACCGACATCACCGATATGGTTTCTGCCTGCAGCCTGGTTGTCACCAAGGAAGCTCTTGAAGACACGGCGTTTGGCCAAAATTCCCGCACCATGACGGGGGGCCTCTTTTCAAATAATTGTACGCTAAGCGTTTATGCCAGTTATGCGACAAGTGAGTCCTACTCGGTTTTGTCAGCGCTTCTCGGCACCAAGTGTTACATCAAAGTAACTCCAGCGTCTGGTGCCAACACGGCAACCAATCCAGGGTTTGAACTAACCGATACTTTCATGAGTTCACTACCTGTCGTAAACGCAAATTTGGGAGAGCTTAGTGTTTACGAGATTGAGCTGCAGGGCGGCTCGTACACAATTGACGTAACCTGATAAACAACGGCTCCAAGCCGACATAGGAGACACATGAAAATCAAATTGCAGTTAAAGCGCACCCCCGACAGCGCACCCGAATATTACTCAACAAACCTGTTTGTTATTACCGAATGGGAACGCCTCGAGCGTCGCAACATTCAACAGCTCTCAGCATCACCGCTGTATTCCGATTATGCATGTTGGATGCACACGATCTTAAAACTTAAGGGCGAACAGGTTGGCGACAACTGGCGTGAATGGATTAGCAAAAACCCTGACATCGACATTCTGCCGGTACTGGATGAGACAGACCCAAACCCTACGGACGCGGCACCTTCCGCCGCCAACTAGCAGAGGTTTTAGTCGGGGTCGGTTGGTGGCCTAACGACATTCCGTTTGACGCACGTGATCTAGTGACTGTCATTAAAGTGCTTAACGAGCAGAACAAACGGAGATGATGTGAATGAAGTATCGGCAAAGATTGAGGTCGTCGGGCTTAAAGAAGCCTTGAAGACTCTTAACAAGATTGACAAATCTTTGCGCCGTGAAATCACAAAAGATTACAAAAAGATTGTCCAGCCTGTTATTGACGATGCCAACGCGCTCGTCCCTACTGGCGTTCCCCTGTCTGGTATGGCGCGCAACTGGTCAACCAAATCAGGGTTCAAGATGTTGCCGTGGGTGCCTGGCATGAAGCAGAAGATTGCTGCCAAAATCAACACTCAAAATATCAAAGAATACGGCGGGAACAAAAGCAATGTCGGCACGTTCCTCATCCAATGGCAGGGCGCTACTGGCACCATGTTTGACATGTCCAAAGAAGGTGCATTGGGCCGTCAACTAACTGCACGCTATGGAGAGCGTTCGCGAGTAATGTGGAAAGCGTACGTGCAACGCGAAAATGATGTCATGTCCGAGATGGGTCAATTAGTCAAGCGCGTCATGGACGAAGCAAACAGAGAGACCGCGTAATGGCAATTAACATCCCGATCATCAGCGAGTTTGACGGCAAGGGCGTATCTAAGGCCATCAAGCAATTTAAGCAACTTGAGACCACAGGTGAGAAAGCCCAGTTTGCGATCAAGAAGGCTGCCGTCCCTGCAGCTGCAGCGCTCGCTGGTTTGGCTGTAGCACTCGGTGATGCCACACGTGCTGCGATGGAAGACCAGCAAGAGCAGGCGGCGTTAGCGCTTACTTTGCAGAATGTGACTGGCGCTGGCGCTGCGCAAACCGCGCAGGTAGAGAAACAGATCAGCGCAATGAGTCGAGCGTCTGGCGTCGCTGACACGGAATATCGCAAAGCATTAGAAGCACTTGTGCGCGGTACCAAAGATGTTGGCATTGCAATGAACGACATGAACCTTGTCATGGACATCAGCACGGCTACCGGCATGGATTCTGCCAGCGTTGCTGACGCATTGGCTAAAGCTTACCAAGGCAACTTTAAGGCGCTTCGTTCGCTGTCTCCAGAAATGTCCACGATGATCAAAGAAGGCGCAAGCCTAAATGAAGTCATGGATGTGCTTGGTGGAACCTTTGGTGGTGCGACAGCAAAGAACGCTGAAACCGCTGCAGGGAAAATGGCAATCCTTAAAAACTCCATTGGTGAAACCAAAGAGTCAATTGGTGCAGCGCTGTTGCCTGTGCTCGAGGCTGTGCTACCTGTGCTTAACAAGTTTGCTATGTGGGCTCAAGATAACCCCAAAGCATTCTTGGCTATTGCTGCCGCTATCGGAGCGGTCGCTGCCGCAATCGTTGTCACCAACATTGCCATGGCACTCAACCCGTTCAGCCTGATCGCTGCAGGTATCGCATTGCTTGTCGTCGCGCTGGTTACTGCATACAACAAGTTTGAGTGGTTCCGTGACGGCATTAATGCAATTGTCAATACCGTGATTGGGTTTTTTGCTGGCATGGTCAACGCCGCTATCGGCGCGGTTAACGCAATCATCAGCGCCTACAACTCAATCCCGTTGTTACCAGACATTCCAAAAGCACCAACGGTTCCTGTGCCACAACTTGGCGGTCAAGCACCGTCGGCTGTCGTTGCTAAGAAGATTCCACGTTTGGCTGAAGGCGGCATTGTCAACTCCCCTACTCTTGCCTTGATCGGTGAAGCAGGCCCAGAAGCCGTAGTGCCATTAGACCGCATGAATACTGGCGGGGGAGTGACCGTCAATGTGACTGGCGGGCTCTCGACTAGCGCCGAGATCGGTCAAGCCGTGGTCAACGCATTGCGCGCCTACTCACGGAGTGCAGGGCCGTTGGCTCTGAACATTGCCTAATGCCAGGCGTCGCTGTTGTTGATTCAGGCAACTATGACCTGCAGATTGCCACGGGGTTTGTGCAGGATGCGTTCACGCTAGACGACGCAATTAAAGGCGTTCTAGATAGCCCCATTTACGTGCTTGACGGCACTACCGAGTTTGCAAGCGTCATGGACTCTGTAACCACGATTACCGCAAAGCGCGGCAGACGCGACATTGGCGACACGTTTAGCGCTGGCACAATGACATTCACCATTCAAGACGTGGACGGCATCTTTAACCCGTTTGATGAAAACAGCCCGTATTACGACACCGCAGAATCTAAGCCTGGTCTTGCTCCTATGCGTGAGGTCAAACTAATTCGATACAGCTCTACTGATGTCGCTGAATTGCTTTATTCGGGTTATGTCGTGAACTATGACTACAACTTTGCGCTTGGCGGTCTAGATACCGTGACGGTCTATTGCGCTGACCAGTTTTATTTGCTGTCACAAACATATTTGGACGAGTTCAATCCATCAGCCGAAACATCAGGTGCGCGCATAGAAACCGTGCTCGACCTGCCAGAAGTTGACTTCCCAGCCCTAGCCAGAGACATCTCAACAGGCACCGTCAACCTTGGCCACGATGCCTCATATACCGTTAACGCTGGAACCAACGTGCTGCAATACATTGCTCAAATCAACGACACCGCCGAGTTTGGTCGCCTGTTTATGTCCCGTAATGGCGTCCTCACGTTTCAAGACCGCATTGGAACCAGTCTGTCCGCATCAGTTGCTGACTTCCACGATGATGGCACCGAATACAAGTACAACGGTGTAGGCATCTCATTTGAGGCTGACGCTGTAGTCAACCGTGTTGTCGTGACAGGCTTAAACGGCAACACGGCAACAGCCACCGACGCAGGCTCAATTGCCACATACTTTATTCAAACCAACAGCATCACAAACAGCCTGCTCCACGAACAGGCAGCCATTGACACCGCCGCGTCATACCTGCTGAACCCTGAGCCTGAGGCACGGTACACCAGCGTAGAAACCAAGTTCCTGATGCTGACCACACCACAAAAAGACACCCTTGCGACCTTAGAAATAGGCGACACCATTACCGTAGAAAAGACATTCCCAAGCGGTGCCGGCACAACCCAACTGGCACAGGAGTTGTCTGTTGAAGGAATCGAGCATTACTTGGACTTCTCTACAGGCCACCGCGTGCTGTATAGCACCGCGCCAACGACCATTGTTTATGAACTGATATTGGATAACGCAACATATGGCACACTCGATACAACGAATGCTTTAGGATAGGAGAACTATGCCACTTACTACGTACACCGCTGGACAGGTTTTGACTGCCAGTTCACTCAATGCGAACCTTAGTTTTGCTGCAGGCGCTGGCGGTTTGACTCTTGTCAAAGCACAAACAATTGGTAGCACCGTTGGATCGGTGACCGTTACTGGGGCTTTTAGCGCTGATTATGACAATTACCGAATTATTGTTAGCGGTGGTATTGGGTCTGCAAATGCAAACATTGCAATGATTTTAGGCGCAACGGTTGCTAACTATGCGTACAACAACATCTATATGGAATACAGCGCAACTACTGTAAACGGAGAAGCATCAAACAGCGCCGCAAACTGGGTACGCGTAGCCAGAGGTTCAGCCAACAATATTGATGGTGAAATTGAACTAAAAAGCCCGTTTGAAGCAAAAAGAACAACAGCACAATTTCGCACAAGTTCATCTGCTTCAAACCAAGTTTGGTCAATTGGCGGCGGATACTTAAACGATGCAACTTCTTATACGGCTTTTACTTTGACTCCAGCAAGTGGAACGCTCACAGGCGGAACAATCTTTGTTTACGGATACTCAAAGAGTTAGGAATTGTTATGACATATGAAGAAGCGATTGCAATGTACCCACACAGCGAAATCCACATTCAGATTGATGATGTCGTAAGACCAATGACACCAGCTGAGTACGAAGAGTTCATTCAGCGTCAAGTAGACGCTCCGCCAGCCTCGTAATGCGTTGGCGTTACCTGCTTGGCTACGGCGCGCTTATTGCAGTCGTCTTGTGGGGATGTGCTGGATGTGCTGATCGGACTCGAATGAACTGCATCCGCACAAAGAACCAAGCGGTCACACTTACTACAGAGCTTCAAGTTGGCGGTGGTCGCTGTGGCTAGATACACCAACGACGAAATCAAAGCACGACTCATCCTTGTCGTCGGTATTGGTCTGACATGCGCGTTTGTCGGCTCAATCTTTACATTGCTTTATGGTCTGCTCTTTGTGACACAGCCCCTTGAGCAAGCACCAAACGACGCAGAAGCATTCTCGGTGCTAAATCCAATGCTCATGACTTTGTCAGGCGGTCTTATAGGCTTACTGGCATCAAACGGACTCAAGAGCAAAGCAAAGGATGACCATCATGAAAGCTAAAGACAAAGCCATGATCGCCAGTTACCTACGATCAGTTGTTGGCGCACTAATTGCTGTTTACTCAACTGGCACCACAGACCCACGTGATTTTGGCAAAGGCGCAATCGCTGCAATCATCCCACCATTGCTTCGTTGGGTGAACCCTAAAGATGCAGGCTTTGGGCGTGTCAATAGCGAAGGCTAAGCCTGGCGTGCCAAACGCACGCGACTACATAGGCAACGCAGACGGTGCATCACCAGCACCACGTGCCGGCATGAACGAATGGATTAAGCAAGCAATTGCTGCATCAAATGGCGCGCTTTGGAATAACGGGTCTTGGGGTCAGCGTGACATGCGCGGTAAACCAGGTTCTTTGTCGGTGCACGCAACTGGCAGAGCTGTTGATCTGTCGTATCGCAAAAGCGAAAAGAACCCAAAAGCAGGCCGTAAAGAAGCGCTGGTCTTCATTGACAAACTGGTCGCTAATGCCAACGATCTTGGCCTGCAATGTATTTTGGATTACTTCCCAGAACCACAGGGTCGAGCATGGCGTTGCGATCGGTACGCATGGCTGAAATACGACAAGCCAACAATTCACGGTGCACCAGGTGGCGATTGGTTCCATATTGAAATCACACCACAGGCCGCCGACTCAGTAATCTGGGTTAAAGCCGCATTCTTAAAGGTGTTTGGGGAAATCCCACCCAAGGACACACCTATCCCCTAAGGTCGAATTACCGACAAAAGGACAGGCGATGACTGAACCACAGATAGTTGACTACAGCGTCTATATAGGCGTGATGGATAACGGTCAAGAAATTCTGGTGCAAATCTTCACAGACCCCGACTCGGGCAAATACTTACAAGGACAAATCGCATTCAGATCGCACGCTTCATCATGGGGCGTGCCAATACCTTTGGAGAAAAGATGAACTATTTAGCAGAAAAAATCATAGGGCTAGTGCTTTGTACGGTCTTTGGCGTTACGGCGCTCACAGGGGCTCCTAGCGCGTCTAGCGCCCCATCTGGCACCATCGCCCTAGCGCCTTTGGACGTTACGCCATACCTAATTGAGCCGCCTACGACGACCAGCTCCACGATCTACATTGACCCATACACGTCGGCTTGTGAACAGTTCAGCGCACTAGCCGTCAACCTTGGCTGGCCTGCAGATCAACGCACCCTGCTGGAATCTGTGATGAAGCGTGAGTCAAATTGCCGTCCTAATGCACACAACAAAACGCTAAACCGTGACAAATCACAGGACTACGGTCTGCTGCAGATCAACGGTCGGTCATGGTCAAAATGGTTACAAGGCAAAGGCATCATCAACCAGACGTCAGATCTGTTACAGGCTCAAACTAACTTGCTCGCAGGATTAGAAATATACAACTACGGGGTCGAGCGCTACGGGTTCGGCTGGGGGCCATGGAGCGTAAAATGAGCGAAGGTGTTGCATGGAATCAAGGCGAATTATCAGAAGAAACCCGACGAATGGTATTGGAGCAAGCAATGCAAACAAATCACACAATGGCAATGTTTGACCTCATTGACGACATCATGGCCGTGAAGAAAAATCCGCACGCAAGCATCATTCAACGTCTTAAAGGCATGAAGAACTCGCTGTCATTAGAAGACCCGATGCCATTACACGATGTGACTACACTTGACTTAGCAATCAAAGCACTACAAGCACATTCCTAACCGACAAGGAGATTCCGACAATGAAAACCTGCACGATTTGCAAAGAACAAATTGCCTACCCAGAGATAACAGGCAAAACACACTTCGTCTGTGATGGCCGTGTGCCGGCACAAAAGAACGCCCCATTTATTGAGGGCATGTTGGCATCACAATCATCAGCTGATGCGCGCTGGACACGACCACAACAAAACGAGGTTGACGCTGCCATTGTGCACGTTGCGCGGACTAAAGGCTTCTTCACATCGGACGACATTTGGAAGCACCTGGGCGATCAGTTCCCTGTCACCAAAGGCATCGCTGGACGACTAAACGCTGCCGCTCGACGTGGCATCATCCGCAACACAGGCGAACTGGCATACGCGCAGCGCGGTGGCGCGCATGACCATGCACAACGCCTATCTGTTTGGGCAGCCATCTAATGGGCTTTGACCTAAGCAATTATGAAACCGTAGAACAGCGTTTAGTTAGGTTCTGGGCTGCATATCCGAACGGGCGTGTGTACACGTCCATGATGAACTACACAGGCGATGCGTGCGTGTTCTATGCAGAGCTGTACGCCGACAAAGAAGACAAAGTGCCAGTTGCTACGGGCTACGCAGAAGAAGTCAAAAGTGATCGTGGCGTGAACAGCACATCGTTTGTAGAAAACTGTGAAACCAGCGCCATTGGTCGCGCAATTGCCAATTGCCCGCTGCAGGCTTCTGCGAGTGGCCCTAGGCCGTCGCGTAATGAAATGCAAAAGGTTGAGCGCCTCACAACATCACCGCAACCGCAAGTGCACACACCCTCTGGCGCATTTGCCACACCCAAGCAAATTGGGTACATCAAGAAACTTGCCAAAGACGGTGGGTTTGATGACCTGCGATTGCTAGAACTTATCCAGCGCACGTTGGACAGCGACGAAGCGGTCTTAGAGCTGCTTAAATCGCACGAGGCATCCAAGATCATTGAGGTGCTCAAGTGAGTTATGTGGCATTCAACATCATCGGGATAGTTATGGGTGTTTGGGCAACCGTGCTTGTAGTGATGTGGCAAAACAAAAAATGAAACTTGACCTAAAGATCAGCGAAGCCGACTTTAAGGACATGGTGATTAGCGTCGCCAAGCGTTACGGCTGGCTTGTGCATCACGATCTGCCGGCACAAAACAGTCGAGGACGCTGGATGACAAACGTGCAAGGCGATGCAGGTTTTCCTGATCTGTTCATGGTGCATCCATTCCAAGGCGGTCGGCCGTTAGTTATTGAGTTGAAAGCAGAGAAGGGCAAGTTGACGCCTGGACAAAAGATTTGGTTAAACGCTTGCGAGATGGCTGGCTGTCATGCAGCGGTCTGGAAGCCAAGCGACATGGAATACATCCTTTACACGTTAAGCAATCCACGCGCATGACATTGACAGTTGGCTCGCTGTTTAGCGGTATTGGTGGGCTTGACCTCGGCTTAGAACGCGCAGGAATGCAAGTTATATGGCAATCTGAAATAGACCCTTACGCATGCAAAGTATTAAAAAAACATTGGCCCGAGGTGCCGAATCATGGAGATATCAAACAAATTGACTGGGCAACAGTTGAGCCTGTGGACGTCATCTGCGGCGGATACCCCTGCCAACCATTTAGCCATGCTGGAAAACGGCAAGGAACAGAAGACCCAAGACATTTGTGGCCATGGGTACGAACAGCCATTAGCGAATTACGACCGCGATACGCAATCTTGGAAAATGTTAGAGGACATCTCACTATGGGGGGATTACAAGTTGTTGGAGAGCTTGCCGAAATCGGGTATGACGCGGAATGGCGTGTTGTATCGGCAGCCGGATTGGGTGCGCCCCATAGACGCGAACGAATTATCATTGTGGCCTACCCCAACGACTCAAGAAGTGGAACATCCGAACGCAGAATTAACACCGAAGGGTCGGAGAAAATCAAAAAACGGGAAAACATCTCACAGTCTTGGTCTGGCAGATGCAGTACAAATATGGCCTACCCCAACAGCAAGAGATTGGAAGGGCGCAGCAGGATTCAAGAGTCCGAAAAAGAACATGGCGGATTTGACGTTCTTGGCTCAAGTGAGGGACGGTCATCGCTTGTCGGAGTATCCAACGATGTCAGCAAATGGAATGGGCAATACAGGCAGTCAACAGATATTGCAACGCAAGGTCGAGTGTGGCGAGATGACAGAGCAAGAGAAGAAACGTATGACGGCTGGCAATGGTGGGAGTCTGAACCCGACGTGGGTCGAGTGGCTTATGGGATTCCCAACAGGGTGGACAAACTTAAAGGATTAGGTAACGCAGTAGTACCACAGGTTGCCGAGTATATTGGCCGCCTGATTACAACTTCATTAGACGCATAGACCTAAGCCTGTCGCAGGGCGGATGGATGACACCTGGTAACAGGGGTAGACGGTCGCGCCTCGAATCATGCAAGACGAAATGGTTTGGGCAATGCGATCGGGCGATCAGTAAACAGACTGATGAAGTAAATGCAATTGGGTTCTGGGATGGGCAATCCAGAGGGTGGAGCATTCACACATCTATTGACCTACAGATGACATACAGTTAACAAACAAAGAAAGCACAAACATGAACCCGACAACAAACATCATTGACAACAAGCAACAGCAAGGCGTTTACGCCGCGCTAGCACAAGCCGAAGGCGCGTGAGATGACACGCAAACTAACCGAACACGACACAACGATCTACAAGCAAGCACGTGCAGAACTACTCCGCGACTCACCTATCTGCCATTGGTGCAAGAAGAACACAGCAACAGAACTAGATCACCTTGTCGAGTCAGACAAAGGTGGAACAATAGAAGACGGATACGTTGCGTCATGCAAGAGCTGCAACTCAGCGCGCGGTGCAACGTACCGAAACAAAAAACTAGCCAACGCAAAACAAAACCGTGAAAAAGCAATAAACGATTTTTTATACAGCGATTTAATGCC